>Ga0189275_100238_pt1 | contig 49882 bp, 40 predicted proteins | sample N19A6minimetaG_FD_130329 | JGI IMG/M metagenome (GOLD analysis project Ga0189275, IMG submission 130329) | Marine microbial communities from the Costa Rica Dome - N19 A6 mini metaG | ecosystem: Environmental > Aquatic > Marine > Oceanic > Photic zone | place: Costa Rica: the Eastern Pacific...
CGCCGAGATCGCCGGCGAACGTGTCTGGGGGCATGCCCCCAGACACGTTGCCATCCCATCAAACATCAATCATGAAGGTGCGAGACTCTACCTCTGAATGGTAACAATCAGGGGAGCACGTCATCACCGATGCCGAAGCGCGATCGCGGGTGTTCGACTGGCTGTTCTCGATTGCCCTGCGTCACGCGAATGAAGGGCGCCCGGAAAACCGCGGCGAGCAGCCTTAGCTTCTTTTCGGAGAGAGATGGCTCAGATCGAGGCCGTCATAGCGAATCTGGTTCATCGCACCGGCGAGTGTCTCAAGGTTATACCCGTGGCCATATCGTCCCGCCATGCCGGGCTCTGTGTGTCCCTGTATGGCGTCGATGATGGCGATCGGAACGCCGCTATTCCGCCCGGCGTCCTTGAACGAGTGCCGGAAGCTGTGAAAGGCGTTCTTGGGCTTCTTCACACCCGCCGATTTAAGGAAGCGACCGAAACGCTTTGAGAACGGGGAGGAATAGTAGCCATCTTCCCCAAGCGGCAGATCCGGGAACAGGCGTTCCTCGCCAGCTTCCTTCTGTGCCTCTACGAAGTCCATGAATCCAAGGTCACGCAACGCCAGGTGAAGCGGGACTTTCCGCTTTGCCGCTGGGTTCTTCAGTTTCTTGTTTGGTCCAACAAGATTGTTGTCGAAGTAAGCGATGCCGTTCTCGCTACAGATATCTGCGACCCGAAGCTGGATGATCTCGTTCAACCGCATCCCGCTGAAAAGGGCGACAAGGGGCACCCAGAAGTGCCCGGAGGTCCTTGGAACGGTATCTCCCGGCTGGGCGTAGGACCGGATGGATTTGCAGCCCGTAAAGAGAGGCGCCGCGAATATCCGCTCCAGCTCCGATATGGAGAATGGATCGCGTTCTTCCCTGGCTGACTTACTGATGTCGACTTTCAGGCCTCTAAAGAGATTGCCCGGGGCCTCGTCATATTGTTTTTCCGCCCATATCCAGAAAGAGCCGACAAAGCCCAGTATCTTGTTGATGTTCCGGTCTGACATGGGCGCCAAGCCTTCCTTCCGGGCCTTCTCGGAGGCTTTCTCGAAGCTCAAACCTTTCAGCGCATCGAACTTGGTCCAGTTTGCCGGAAGGTGGACAAGGACGCCCTTGAATTTCCGCGCATCGGCTTTCTTGAAGGTGTCGATGGGGCGGTCGCCCACCAGCTCCAGAAACCGATCGATCCAAGCTCGGTGAGCGTCCGCTGTTTTTTTGTCCCATGCGCTACGAGACTTCTCATCCAACCATTCGCGAATGACCGTGGAGAGTTTGGGGGCAGAGCCAGAATTGATCGATGGCGCGGCTTTGGGGGTATCGACCACGTCACCCGCGTTGCGGCGCTTCTTAGCATCAGCTGCTTCGATTGAGGCTGCTTGTAGCGCTCGGGCAAGCTTTGGCCAGCTCGGAGAATCCTTGGCGAGCTTCAGGTCGATGCCTTCCCAAGACAGAACTTCTTCAGCCTCGTCCAGATGAAAAGCGTGGACCTTGCCGCGAGCCCGACGCTGCCGGTTTGCATCATCGACTGTTGCGTCGAGTTCGGCGTATTCTTCAAAGCTCAAAGCTGGGGCATCCGGAAGCGGCTCGTCGTCATCATAAAAGCCTTCCAGCCGGGTTTCTTCGTCCTCTTCAAGCAAATGCCGATAGTAGACCTCGCGAATATCCGCGATTTGATTGTCCGTAAGTTCTTGAAGCGCCTGTGCCTTAGCTTGCTGGAGCATCTTCCGATGGTCGTCGAATAGGCGGTCGACTCGCGCCGCCTCAATGCGCACCCGCCGCTTGGCTTCCTCGAAATCCGTTGTCCGGAGCGAAGATTTTTCTTCCGTCTTCGGATACGTCGCTTTGATATCTTTGGGGATTGCCGCGCGGTGATAGTACGTCGCTACACGGCGATGTAGTCGGGGATGTCCGGGCACTGATTCCATGCTCCACTGTACCAGTCCATTGAACTAGCTAGAAGCAATCACCCTGCAATATCAGTAAGATATTGATTTCTATCCGCCATGAAAGGAGTGGCGGAGAGGATGGGATTCGAACCCACGATACGCTTTTGACGTATACTCCCTTAGCAGGGGAGCGCCTTCGACCACTCGGCCACCTCTCCACGTGCCGGTTTAAAGGGCGCGGAGCGGGGCATCAAGTGCGAGGTGCGGCTGGTGTGCATCCCAGTACATCTGGTCGCGCGGCTTTTAAGCCTTCGCGGTTTGCGGCTCGCACGTGGACGGGTAACTGGCCCCCCGCTTAAGGACCCAGTCTTGGCGCTGCGAGCCGCGGTGTCGCGCGATCAGAAAAACGCCTGCAGCCCGGTCTGTGCGCGGCCGAGGATGAGGGCGTGGACGTCGTGGGCGCCTTCATAGGTGTTGACCGTTTCCAGGTTCACCATGTGGCGGATCACCTGGTATTCCTCGGAAATCCCGTTGCCGCCATGCATGTCGCGGGACATGCGGGCGATATCCAGCGCCTTGCCGCAATTATTGCGTTTGACGATGGAGATCATCTCCGGCGCAGCCGCAGCTTCGTCCATCAGCCGGCCCACGCGCAGGCTGGCCTGCAGGCCGAGCGAGATCTCGGTCATCATGTCGGCGAGCTTTTTCTGGTAGAGCTGGGTCTGGGCGAGGGGGCGGTTGAACTGCTTGCGGTCCAGTCCGTATTGCCGCGCCGCGTGCCAGCAGAATTCCGCCGAACCCATGGCGCCCCAGGAAATGCCGTAGCGGGCGCGGTTGAGACAGCCGAACGGGCCTTTCAGGCCGGAAACATGCGGCAGCAGCGCATCTTCGCCGACTTCCACGCCGTCCATGACAATCTCGCCGGTGATCGAGGCGCGCAGGGAAATCTTGCCGCCGATCTTGGGGGCGGAGAGACCCTTCATGCCCATGTCGAGCACGAAGCCGCGGATCTTGCCGTCATGGGCTTCCGATTTGGCCCAGACAACGAAAACGTCGGCGATCGGCGAATTGGAAATCCAGGTCTTCGAGCCGGTGAGGCGATAGCCGCCCTCGATCTTTTCCGCCCGGGTCTTCATGCCGGCCGGGTCGGACCCGGCATCCGGCTCGGTCAGGCCGAAACAGCCGATCCATTCGCCGGAGGCGAGCTTGGGCAGGTATTTCTGACGCTGTTCTTCCGAGCCATAGGCGTAGATCGGATACATCACCAGCGAGGACTGGACCGACATCATCGAGCGATAGCCCGAATCGACCCGCTCGATCTCGCGCGCCACCAGGCCGTAGGCGACATAGCCCAGACCGGCGCCGCCATATTCTTCCGGCAGGGTGCAGCCCAGAAGGCCCTGTTCGCCCATCTCGCGGAAGATGGCCGGATCGGTCTTTTCCTCGCGGAAAGCCTCGATCACGCGCGGCTGGAGTTTTTCCTGGGCGTAGGCATGAGCCGTATCGCGGACCAGGCGTTCTTCCTCGGTCAGCTGATCGTCGAGGCGGAACGGGTCCTGCCAGTCGAAACCGGCCAGATCGGGTGCATCCTTGGCCTTGATGGCGGGTCTGTCAGTCATCGCTCGTCCGTCCCCTTATTGGTGCCGGCTCCTCCTTGCGAGAAGTCCGGTTTTCGCTTGTCGAGGAAGGCGCGGTAGCCCTCCTTGAAATCCGCACTGGTAAAGGCATTGGCGAACCAGGCGCGGGTTTCGTCCGTGTCATGGTCCTGGCCTTCCAGGACGCGTGAAATCATCTTCTTGGTGTATGTGGCGGACAGGGGCGACATGTCCAGAAGACGCGTGCAGTAGGCGCGCGTTTCCGGCTCCAGCCGCGCCGGTTCGAACCGCCGGTCGAGAAGGCCGGCGCTTAGCGCTTCGGCTGCGTCCAGCTGGCGCGCGGAAAACAGCATGTCCTTCGCCATCGATCCGCCGACCGCGTCGACGAGCCGCTTGGTGTCGTTGAACGGGTAGAGCAGCCCCATCTTGGCGGGGGTGATGGCGATGCGCGCCGTGTCGTCGGCAAAGCGCAGATCGCAGGCCAGCGCCAGGCCGCAGCCACCGCCGATGCAGGAGCCGCGGATCATCGCGATGGTGGGATGGGGAAAATCGGCCAGCGCATCGAGGGCGCGGGCGATGCTGGCCGAATAGGCCTCGCCGCGCTCGCGGGTGGCGTAGATTTCCTCGAACTCGGAGATATCGGCGCCGGAGGCAAAATGGTCGCCCTGGCCGCGCACGATCAGCACGCGGCAGCGCTCGGCGAGCGTATCGAGCAGGTCCGGCAGACCGGCCCACATGGCTTCGGTAAAGGCGTTGCGCTTGCCCGGGCGGTTGAGCACGAGTTCGGCGATATCGCCATCATGCCGGATCAGGAGCGGTTCGGTTTCCATCGGGCCCGTTGCTGTCGATAGGGAGCGCCGCCGTCCGGCGGCTTTGTACTGGCTTGCAAACCAGCTTAAACCGGCTCACGGGGGAGTTGAAATGTGCGGGCTGCGTTTTGCGCGAGCGCCGCACATCTTGCCGGGGAGGGCAGGATGAACGGGGATAATCTGATCGTTCTGGCGACGCTGGTCGCCTACAAGCTGGTCCTGGTGGGCGTCGGGGTCTGGGCCTCGCGGCGCAATCGCACCGAAGGCGATTTCTTCCTGGCAAGCCGGGGGCTGGGCGCCTGGGTGGCCGGCCTGTCCTATGCCGCCTCGACATCCTCGGCCTGGGTGCTGCTGGGCTTTTCCGGCTTCGTCTATGCCAGCGGGCTCTCCGCGCTGTGGATGGTGCCGGGCATCTGGGGCGGCTATGTCGCCGTCTGGCTGTTCTTCGGCCGCCGCTTGCGGGCGGAAACCGCCGAGCGCGGCCATGTCACGCCGACGGACTTCCTGACGGCCGGGCTGGCCGACCGCGCACGGGCCACGATCGGCATTCTGGCATCGGTCTTCATCCTGTTCTGCTTCATCTTCTACATTGCGGCCCAGTTCGGCGCTGCGGCGGCGGCGTTCGAGACCCAGTTCGGCCTGGGTGTCGCCGAATCCGTTCTGATCGGTGCGGCGATCGTCCTGCTTTACTCGCTGCTCGGCGGTTTCTGGGCGGTCAGTGTCACCGACATGCTGCAGGGCGCGCTGATGGCCGTGGTCGCCGTGGCGCTGCCCGTGACGGCGCTCATCGCCGCAGGCGGTTTCGGCGGCATCGCCGACGCGCTCTCGGCCACCGCTCCGGAAGGCTATCTCGACATCACCGGCGGGCAGGCCGGTTTCGTGCTGATCGGATTTGTCCTCGGCGTGTGGGGCGTGGGCGTCAATGCGATGGGCCAGCCGCAACTGATCTCGCGCCTGATGGCCGTGAAGGACGAGGGTGCGCGCATGCGCGGCTTCACCATTGCCATTGTCTGGGCGGTCGCGGTGTTCACCGGCATGACGATACTGGGCCTGGCCGGACGGGCCATTGTCGGCGGTGCGGCAGACGGCGAGGCCCTGTTCTATACACTGGCAGACCAGCTCCTGCCGCCGGTCCTGGCCGGGCTGGTCATAGCGGCCGTCCTTTCGGCGGTTATGTCGACAGTCGACTCGATCCTGCTCTCGGCCTCGGCCGCTGTCTCCCACGACATGCGCCTCTCGCGGCGCTTTTCCGGCAAGGAAGTTCTGGTCTCGCGCATCGTCATGGCGGTGATCGCGGGCGTGGCGGTGTGGATGACGCTGAGCCTGCCCGCGACGATCTTTGCTCGTGTGCTCTTCGCCTGGTCGGCCCTGGGCGCCGCCTTCGGTCCGATCATCGTGGTCCGGGTTCTGGGCCTGGAGCCGAAGGCCTGGGCCATCGGAACGGCGATGTGCCTCGGCTTCGGCCTGACGGTGTTCTTCAACGCGCTGGGCATGGTGGACGCGCAGAGCCTGTCGGGGGTGATGGCGACGCTGGGCGAGTGGGCGAGGGCGCCGGGGGACCCGGCGGAACGGATGCTGCCCTGGGCGCCGGCGCTCCTGGTGCTGTGGCTGGGGCGGGGGAGATAGTGGTCGAATCCTTCGCTTCTCAGGAGGGGACTTCCGCGATCACTCCAGCTTCTCGAAGCCGATCCGTCGTCAAGGTCGGGCCGGAAACGATCCGTTTCAATAGTTCAGCCTGTTGCGGCTCCAGTGCGACCAGACGCCCAAGAATGTGAAGCACATTGACAAGTTCGCTGGTGTATTCGGCCAGCCAAGCCTCGGGCTGGATTCTGCCGAGCGGGGAGGGTGGCCGGCGATCGCCGATCACCGGGCGTTCGCGATCCCGGCGCCGGTAGCTGAACCAGTGCTGGATCACGGGAACACCGGAGATTTCGTATGTCCACATGGCCGGACTGACATTGTCGATATAACCGTCTCCGACGTGAAGCCGGCGCGTGTCGCCATTGTAGGAGATGTCCTGCGGAAAACGCTCGGGACTGTCCGGAATGGTGCCGTCCTTGGAGACGACGGGGCCATATTCCGGCATGCGCGGCGCACCGGCGGGCCGGCCCGCCGCAGGATCGGCAAAGCGGTCGCCGAATGTGTGCAGCCAGACAATCTCGCGGCCGAGCCTGACGGCCTGAGCGAACAGGTCCGCGTCGACGGTCAAAGGAATGCGCAGGCCCGGCTGTTTGAGATCCTTGGCAAAACGGGCCGTATAGTCCGGATGCGCCGCGACCGCGGCGATATAGGCGAAGAGGTCTTCCGGTGTGACTTCAAAACCCAGGGGCGCAGACAATTCGGCGATGATGCCCGGTGCGAAATTGTGGGTCTTGGACTCGCTGTCCGCCCACAGCGGAAAGACGCGGCCGCCGCGACCATTATAGTGATGCAGGTCAGGGATGAGGCTTGTGATCGCCAGAGCTGGGCCGCCTGTTGGTGTTCTGTCGTGAGGTGCCGTTGCATATATCTGCCGCGGCGAGTTTGTCGCCCAAAGGTTCGGATTGGCCTGATTGATCAAGCGAGCATCGGGAATGATCCATTGGCGGTCGAAAGATCGAAATCCATACCGCTGCGGCACGTTCATCGGCCCTTTGTCATTGGCCACTGACAGCGCGGCGTGGCGGTGTCCGGTGAGCCCCTCCTTCACCACCTTGTTCAGATGCTTGTCGCCGGGTTTGCCACCACGCAGGTGCGGATGGAACAGCATTTCCTTCTTGTTCGGATCGGTCTCCGCCTGGAGCCGTTTCCACCGGGCTTCCAGCGATTGGGTGTCCGGAGCGATCACCCAGGTCCGGCCCGGCATGACGCCCGATCCGTCGTAGTCGAACAATTGGTCCAGTGCAGGATAGCCGGCCCATTCCGCCGACCTCCGGGGCAGGAAGGGCGCTCGCCAATCCGATGGGCAATCGGTCCAGCTATCGTCGTGCAGAGACGTTCCCGCGAGTGCCTCGAACTTCTCGGCCCGGCCGGCCTCTGGAAGGGAGCGAAAGTGGACGCGGGCCGGCGTGCTTTCGCCGGTCCCGGGGCGGCGCGCCGCCATGACGATGCAGACCGGCTGCTGGACGCCCTGGAATATCCGGCTGCCGATCGGTGGCTGGTGCCCTTCGGGCGTACAGTCGATTACCCAGATATCGCTGGCCTGCCGGCGCAGCTCGCTGCGCATCTTCTTAAAGCCGGGACCGTTAAGGAAGCCCGCGACGGTGATGAAGCTGACGATTCCCGTACCGCCGGGATGGTGGCCCGGCATCGACGAGGCTGCGTCGCCAAAGACTTTCCACGCGGCCCAGCGCCAGAAATAGATATAGAGATTGCGAAGGTGTTTGGCGTGCTCTCCGACGGCCCAATCCGGCGGCGGTTGCCAATCGGCCAGCGGCCCGGCCTCGCCACGCGCACCATTCTCGACCCATCCGCCGCGGCCTCGCGCCTTTTCTTTGTAGGGCGGATTGCCAATGACGACCGTGATCGATTCCTCCCGCTTGATCCGGTTGGCTTCTTTGCGGGAGTCGGCGATCGGCTGGAGGATGGTGGGAATATAGTGGGTTTCCTCATTGGGATCGCCCAAAGTATCGGCGACAAAAAGGCGCAGATCGACATCCAGCGCGTCCTGCGTGCTGGTCCCGGTGAGTTCGGCGATTTCTGCGAGGAGACGCAGCTGGGCAACCGCAAAGGGTCCGAATTGCAGTTCGAAACCGATCAGGCGCGCAAGCGCGGCCTTGACCGCCGCAGGAACCTGGCCCGGCCCGGTTTCCACCTCCTCGATCTGCGCGATCTGGCGCAGAACGGACAGCAGGAAGGTGCCGGTACCCGCCGCCGGATCGGCGATGGTAACTTCGGGAGAGGCCAGACCCCGCGGCAGATCAAAAAGGTCGGAACCCCGCAGCGCCTCGTCGGTCAGGCGCACCATCGCGTTCACCACTTCAGGTGGCGTGTAGTAGGATCCGGTCTGCTTTCGCAGTGTATTGTCGTAGACCGCAAGGAACTCCTCGTAAAAGTAGAGCCATGCCTCCGGTTCGCCCTTGCTGATCGTATCCCAGTGAACGACGTCGAGAACGCGAACCAGCGTTTTCAGAGACGTCTTGAGCTGGCTGTCTTCGTCGCTGTCGGCCACGAGAAGGCCGAGCGCCGCTCCGATCAGCGTGTTCGTCTTGCGTAGCGACCGAGCGACCGCATCAAGGTTGTCTGTCAGTTCGATCTTGCGCGCTCGGGCCATGAGGAGCCCGAAGGTCACGGCCTGGGCATAGCCATCAGCAAACTGCGCATTGTCCGCATCGGGAAAGAGCAGCTGCCGCCAATCTTCCCTGAGCGCCTGCAGGTTGGATTCGCCCCGCTCCAGTTGTTCCGTGACCTCATCGCGCAGCAGGCGACACAGCCGCGCGGTCATGTCGGCCAGCTGTCTGGGCCGCTTCGGCGCAACGGGCTGCCAACCATAGAAGTCGGTGAGAAGGCCGACGAGGGCATCGGGCGCCGTCAGCGCCGCACCTGCAGTTTCGATATCGCCGTCGAAGAGGACAATTTCACGCTCGCGCTTGCCATCGCGCCAAAGGCTCAACCCGTTTCCATCGGTATAGATCAGGTTCGGCAGCGATTGGAGTTTGCGCCATTGGGCCTTGTCGTGAGCGTCGGTGAATTTTCTGGGATCGCACCCTTTGCCGGGTGCTTTCACTTCGATAAAGCCGACCAGCGCACCGCGGCACGTCACGGCGTAGTCCGGCCGTGTCTTGATGTCGGCCAGCGACGTCTCACCGACGAGTACGCTGTCCTGCGCCATCGGACCGACAAGCGAGGCCAGATCTGCGAAAAGCGTTTCAAGCGGTGCGCGCAGCTGATCTTCCGGGCCGCCCGATACCGCCGGATTGTTCAGCTTGGCTTTCGCGTTGGCGCCGAACCGGGAAATGGCTTGTTCGAATGCCGTTGGCATGCCGCGTTCAAATCCCTCAAAAACGGGTGCATATCATCTATGTGCAACCGTAAACAAATGAAGTCGGCCGACAAGCGAATCGGCGCATAATCTCGACCATGGCACAATTTGATCTCTTTGCAGGTACCGACATCGTTCAGCGGCCCGCCCGTCCGAGCGAAGAGGAGATTCGAATTCGGGTCGAGGGCATCCTGAACGCACTGAGGCAGGCAACACAGTTGCCGTGGACGGACGAAGAGTTGAGATTCCAGCGCACGGTCGTGCCGCAGATGACGAACTGGCTTCCGTCGGAAGAGGCCGACGCGTTGCGTACGGAGTTCCTTTCTCATCTGGAACGGCTTTCGGAACAAGAATAGCCGCCCCCTGCGACACCCGTGCACCTTGACCTTTTGCCATTCCCGTAACACCACGCGCGCATGATTGCTGAACTCGGGCAGTTCGCCCTGATCCTGGCCTTGATGGTGGCGCTGGTGCAGTCGGTTTTGACCTTTGTCGGGGTCAGGACGGGCGATCCGGCGATTCACGGTTTCGCGCGCGCCGGATCGATCGCGCAATTCGTGCTGATGCTGACGGCCTTTGCCTGTCTGACGGTGCTGTTTGCCGTGTCGGACTTTTCCGTCCTGGTGGTCGCCGAGAACTCGCACACCGACAAGCCCTTCCTCTACAAGCTGACCGGTGTGTGGGGGAATCATGAAGGCTCGATGCTGCTCTGGGGCCTGATCCTGACGGCCTACACGGCGGCTCTGGCCCTGTCGGCGAAACCGGTCGAGGCGCGGCTGGTCTCGCTGACCTTTGCCGTCCAGTCGCTGGTGACGGCGGCGTTCACGGCCTTTCTGTTGTTCACCTCCAACCCGTTCGCGCGGCTCTGGCCGTCTCCGATGAACGGGCAGGATCTCAACCCGCTGCTGCAGGACCCCGGTCTCGCCTCGCACCCGCCCATGCTCTACGCCGGCTATGTCGGCTTCTCGATCACTTTCTCCTTCGCCGTGGCGGCGCTGATCGAAGGGCGGGTCGATGCGCGCTGGGCGCGGATCGTGCGGCCCTGGGCGCTGGCGGCCTGGAGCTTCCTGACGGTCGGTATCGCGCTGGGCGCGGCCTGGGCCTATTACGAGCTGGGCTGGGGCGGCTGGTGGGCCTGGGACCCGGTCGAGAACGCCTCGCTGATGCCCTGGCTGGCCGGCACGGCCTTCATCCACTCCCTGCGCGTGATGGAAAAGCGCGACACGCTGAAAGCCTGGACGATCCTGCTGGCGCTGATGACGTTTTCCCTGTCGCTGGCCGGGACCTTCCTGGTGCGCTCCGGCGTGCTGACCTCGGTCCACGCCTTCGCGGTCGATCCGGAGCGTGGCGTCTTCATCCTGGGCATACTGATTGCGGTGATCGGCGGCTCGCTGGCGCTTTACGGGTTGCGGGCCTCGCACCTCAAGCCGACCGGCGTGTTCTCCGAAGTCAGCCGCGAAAGCACGCTGCTGATCAATAATCTCTTCATCGGTGCGGCCTGCGCGCTGGTCTTTTTCGGCACTTTCTATCCGCTCTTTATCACCACCGTTTCCGACGAGACGATCACCGTCGGTGCGCCCTTCTTCAACGCCACCTTCAACCCGATGATGGGCGTGTTGTTCATCCTGGTTCCGGTGTCGGGCATGCTGGCCTGGAAGCGCGGCAAGCTTAAACCGGTGCTGCGCAAGCTGATGCCGGCCCTGGTCGCAGCCCTGGCAGCGGGCGTGCTGGCGCTGTGGATCGCCGACCGCACCCCGATCGCCGGCGCGCTGGGCACAGCGCTGGCCATGTGGGTGGGGATCGGCGTGCTGATCGACATCGCCCAGCGCCTCAAGCTCGGCGACATCCCGCTGAAAGCCTCCCTGTCCCGCGCGATCAACCTGCCGCTGGGTATCTGGGGCATGGCGGTGGCGCATTTCGGTCTCGCCATCACGGTCTTTGCCATTACCGGCGTCAGCGCCTGGAAGCAGGAGACGAGCGCCTTCCTGATGCCGGGGCAGAGCCTGCAGATCGCCGGCTATACGGTCGAGCTCGACGATGTCCGACGCTTTGACGGTGCCAATTATGTGGCCGAGGAGGGGCGTTTTGCCATCTCCCGCGGGCAGCGCGATCTGGGCGAGCTGGTGGCCGAGCGGCGCTTCTATCCGGTGCGCCAGATGTCGACGACCGAGAGCGCGATCCGCACGCGCGGCACCGGCGATCTCTACATCTCCTTCGGCGAGCCCTCGCGTGAGCGCGGCTGGCCGGTGCATGTCTATATCTACCCCTTCGCGATGTGGCTGTGGATCGGCTCGGCGATCCTGACCCTGGGCGGTGTGCTGTCGATTGCCGATCGCGGCCGGCGATCCCTGACCGCACGAAAGACAGCGGACACGACCGATGCTGCGCGGGAGGTGACGTCATGAACCGGCTTTTCCTTTTCCTGCCGCTCGCCCTGTTCGCCGTGATGGCGGCCTATTTCGCTCTCGGGCTGCGCGAGAATCCGGGCGAGATCCCGTCCCAGCTGATCGATCGCGAACTGCCGGCTTTCGATCTGCCGCCGATCCAGGGGCACGAGACCGGACTGGCAAGTGCGGACCTGGCGGGCGAGGTGAGCCTGCTCAACGTATTCGGCTCCTGGTGTCCGCCCTGTGCGATCGAGCACCCGATGCTGATGCAGATCAGCCGTTCGGGCGTGGTCCCGATCTATGGCATCGACTGGAAGGACCCGCCGGGCGCCGGCACGCGCTGGCTTGAGCGTAACGGCAATCCCTATGTCCGCATCGGCAATGATGCCGAGGGCCGCGTGGCGATCGATCTGGGGATCACGGGCGCGCCGGAAACCTTCATCATCGACCGGGCCGGGCGCGTGCGCTACCGCCATGTCGGGGTGATCACGGAAGAGGTCTGGGAGGGCACATTGCTGCCGCTCGTCGAACACCTGCAGGCGGAGGAGATGCCATGAGGCAGATACTTGCCGCCATGCTCGCCGGGCTGATGCTGGCCGGCAGCGCCCTTGCCTCGCCGGGGCCGGAAGAGCGCATGGAAGACGCCCGGCTGGAAGCCCGCGCGCGGGCGCTCTACGACCAGCTGCGCTGCGTGGTCTGCCAGAGCCAGAGCATCGACGATTCCAACGCGCCGCTCGCCGCCGATCTGCGTGCCGTGGTGCGCGAGCGCCTGCTGGCCGGCGACAGCGATGCCGAGGTGAAGGCCTATCTGCAGGATCGCTATGGCGATTATGTGCTGATGTTGCCGCCGGTGCAGGGCAATACCATCGCGCTCTGGCTGTTCCCGCTGGTGATGCTTCTGGGCGGCGGCATTGCCATCCTCGTCTTTGTGCGCGGCCAGCGCCGGGCGTTGATGGCCGGTGACGATACGGGCGAGGGCGATGAGGCCCGCGCCCGCGCTCTCTCCGACGAGGAGGGCCTGTCATGATCTGGTTGCTCATTGCCGTGATCGCCACCCTGGTGGCGCTGGGCCTGATCCTGCCGGTCATGCGGCGCGAGACGGCGGATGCCGCGTCCGGGCTGAGCGTGTTTTCCGGCCAGCGCGAGGAATTGCGCCGCGATGTGGATCTCGGCCTGGTCGAGCCCGGCGAAGCCCGCGCCGCAGAGCTCGACATCCGCCGCCGCGAGCAGGCCGCGCTGGAGCGTTCCGGCGAGGTGGCGGCCAAGCCGAGCCCGCGGCTGCGTCTGGCGATCATCATTGCCAGCATGATTACCGTCATGGGGGCGGTGCTGATCTATATGCAGATCGGGTCGCCACAGCTCACAGGCCGGGCTGCGCCCGCGCCGATGGCGGACATTCCGGACGAGATGCAGGCCGTGCTGGATGAAGTCGATGCGCTCGCCGCCGACCTGATGGCCAATCCGGACGATCCGCGCGGCTGGGCAGTGCTGGGCCAGGCCTATCTCACGCTCGGACGGTTCGACGAAGCCGCGATTGCCTTCGAGAATGCGATCAACGGGGCTCCGGACAGCGCCTATCTGTTCGCATCCTTGGGCCAGGCTTATCTGTTTGCCGAAGGCGGCGAGATGTCACCGCGGGCACGCGAGGCGTTTTCGCGGGCGCTCGACATCGATCCGCAGGATGTCCGCGCACGCTTTTTCCTGGCCGAGGCGCTTTATCAGGATGGCGCGCGGGACGACGCCATCCAGGCATGGCAGACGATGCTGGACGAAGCGCCGGAAGACGCAGGCTACCGGTCAATGCTGGAAACGCGGATCCGGGAAGCGCAGGACGCGGCGGCGGCTGACGCCAACTAGCTGACGTCCCGTCCCGTATCGTCCTGGTTCAACCAGACATCCCGATCGGGGTGATCGCTCCGGGCAGGGCGGTCGTCTTCGCTGCGAGCCCATTTGACGAACAGGGCCAGTTGCCGCTCGGCTTCGAGGTAGACGTGATCCGGCACCGTTGTGCGCGCCGCGACATCGTCGCGCACGGATTGCGGAAAGCTCAGCGCCATCGCAGCGGCGCCGACAGTTCCGGCCAGAAGCAGCAATCCACCTTTCATATCGTCCCCCACAGGAATCGAACAAAGAGTATCCTTACGAAAACGTAAGAATGACGGCGGGTCTATCCCGAGAAACGATAAATCGAACAAATAACAACGAATTCCCGTCTCATCCCGCATCCGGTATGCAGACGCGACCGTTGGCCACACGCGGTCTAATAAAGCATCACTCCACACCGCTTCTGTTTTCGTGCTCGTTTGCTATCGTGTTGACGGGCAAGGATGTACGGCGGGTCCCGGACCTGTCGGGATAGTGTGATGGCAGAGTTCAAGACGGGCGTGCCGGCCGAGGCGCTTGCGCGAGCGCAGGCGCTGGTTCTGGCGCTGGTAAAAGACAGTGCGGATGCCGGCCGGGATCACGATCTGGCCGTTCGGCGCCTGTTGTCGCGCATTGTCGATTATTTCGGCGTTCAGGCCGGCTTTGTCAGCGAGATTTTCAACGGGATTGCAACGGTCGAGACGGTCGCGGGCGAGGCTGGCGAGATAGCCGCGGGCGCTACCGTGCCGATTGCCGGCGCGCCGTGCGAGCAATCCATGCAAAGCGACCGGCCCGTCGTGCTGATGCGGCCGGACGACGAAGCCGTGCTGGCGCGCCTGCCGGTTGATGGCTTGGCGACCTATATCGGAGCGCGCCTGCTGGCGGGCGGCCGGGTGCACGGAACGGTCTGCCTGGTCTCCCCTGAAATGCGCGCTGGCGGGTGCAGCGCCGTCGAACTGGGCGTGTTCGAGACGGCCGTGGCGCTGATCGGCCAGCATGTCGCGTTGCGGCGGGCGGACGAGCGGTATGATCTGGCCATGCGGGGCTCGAATGCCGGCTTCTGGTATCTCGACGTGCGGCGAGGCGAGGTGACCCTGTCGCCGCGCTTTCTCGAGATCATGGGGCTGGACGTCGCCATGACAAGCATCTCCCTGGACAGTTTTCTCTCCTACGTTCACCCGGACGACGAGGCAGCCGTGCAGGCCGCGATCGTGCGGCATTTCTCGGAGCCCGTGCCGTTTGATGTCGAACACCGCATGAATCGGCCGGACGGTCGCAGCGTCTGGGTGCATGCGCATGGCGATTCGCTGCGCGGGGCCGACGGGCGGCCGGTCCGGTTGGCGGGCTCGGCCCATGACATCACGGATCGCCGCGCCGCCGAGGAGATGGCCGCTGCGCATGCCGAGGCCTTGAAAGCCTCGAATGCCGAGCTGGAGCGCTTCGCCTATGTGGCTTCGCACGATCTCCAGGAACCCCTGCGCAAGGTTCGTGCTTTCGGCGATCTTCTGCATCGCGACTATTCCGACCGGCTCGATGCGCGCGGCCACAAACTGCTCGACACGATGATCGACGGGGCAGGGCGGATGCAAAAGCTGATCCAGGATCTGCTGAGCTATTCGCGGTCGGCCCATGTTGCGATGACGGTGCAGCCGCTGGACATGGAAGCGCTGGTGCTGGATGTGGCCAGCGACTTCGAACTGGCACTGTCGGAAACCGGCGGCAGCCTCTGTTGGGATTTGCCGGGCCGTGTCGTCGCCGATCCGGTGCTGACGCGTCAGCTCTTGTCGAATCTCATCGGCAATGCGGTGAAGTACCGCGACCCGAAACGGCCGCAGCGGATCGAGTTGTCGCTGGTGAATGACGAGGCCGGGAATGCTGTTCTCAGCGTTCGCGACAATGGCATCGGGTTTCCGCCCGAGCACGCAACGCGCATTTTCGAGGTGTTCACCCGTTTGCATTCACGCGGCGATTATCCCGGCACGGGGGTCGGTCTGGCCCTTTGCCAGCGTATCGTCGAGCGTCATGGCGGACGCATCTGGGCCGAGGGGCGACCGGGCGAGGGCGCAGCCTTTCACGTCCATCTGCCGGCCACGGAGCAATAATTGAAAACCGCACTGCGGCCATTCCGAGATTGACCCGGCGCGCTGCAATGCAGACATTCCTCGCGACGAGTCCCTCCGGGGGCCCCATTTATCGATGAGTAGACCCCATGAATCTTGACCAGCGGATCCTTTCGCGTTCCGAGGCCATCCTGAAATCCTGGCGTACCCTGAACTGGGCCAGCGCCTTTTCCGCCTTCATCTATCCCGCGCTCGGCGTGGCGATGATGATCACCATGGTCGCGCTCGGCCTGGCGCTGAACGGGCTGACCCTGCACTGGTGGTATGCCCCGATCTGTCTGGCCGTGATCGGCCTGTCGATCTTCGTGTGCAATCAGGGCATCGGTCCGCTGCACCGGATCTGGCAGCACCGCGCCGGCGAGATCAAATGGCCGGCCCAGGTGATCATCATGTTCAACTGCATCCTGGCGATGCAGGGCTCCCTGAAGGACTGGGTGAACTACCACTCCCAGCACCACCGTTTTGCCGACAAGCCTGGCGATCCGCACAATCCGCTGGAAAGCAAGGCCTGGGCCTGGGTCGGCTGGATCCTGTGGCGCGACGAGAAGGACCTCGCCCGCCCGATGCCGCTTTGGCTCAAGGAAAACGCCGTCGTGCGCTTTGCCGACCGTTTCCACATCACCCTGTCGCTGGTGATGCACCTGATCATTCCCGCGATCATCTATCTCATCGTGGCGCTGAGCGGCGGTTCGCTGATTCTTACCGCTCTGCTGCATGCCAGCGCCGTGATCGGCCGCGCGATCCAGTTCCACGCCACAACGCTGGGCGTGAACGTCTATGGCCACATGAAGACGCCGAAATGGGTCGACTATCTGCTGGCCCTGCTGACCGGCGGCGAAGCGCTGCACGATCATCACCATGAGTTCCCGCAGTCCGCGCTGCACCTGCCGCGCAAGGGCATCTGGAACCGGATTGTCGACTATAACGGCACCATGCTTCTGGTCCTGCACCGGCTCGGGCTGGCCAAGAATCTGCAGATTGCACCGCAGTTTGCCTAGAGCGGTATCCTGTCGCTGAACGGAAGCCCCGGCCACACGGCCGGGGCTTTTTCGTATCCGGTTTCGCAGCTGCGTCGGATCTGGCCTGCGACCAATTTTCCCCTGAAATCGCCGCACAGCCCCATGGACGCCTTGCTGCAAGGGCGCTAACGTCTTCGCAAGTGCATCATACCGAATGCTCGAAAATGATCGATAAAGGGGAGAGCATGGCCGATCTAGACGCCTTCCGTGCCGATGTGAGGGATTGGCTCGAAGCCAATTGTCCCGAGGAAATGCGCCAGCCCATCCAGGACGAGGAAGATGTCGTCTGGGGCGGCAAGACGTTCAACTTCACCGAACCGCAAAAACTGTGGCTCGACCGGATGGCCGAAAAAGGCTGGACGGTTCCCGAATGGCCTGTGGAATATGGCGGGGGCGGTCTCGACAAGGCACATGCCAAGGTGCTGCGCGAGGAAATGCGCAAGATCGGCGCCCGTGCACCGGTCCAGTCTTTCGGAATCTGGATGCTCGGGCCGGCGCTTCTGAAGTACGGCACGCACGAGCAGAAGCTGGAACACCTGCCGAAGATCGCCCGCGGCGAGATCCGATGGGCGCAGGGCTATTCCGAGCCGAATGCCGGCTCCGACCTCGCAGCGCTGATGACCAAGTGCGAGGACAAGGGCGACCATTATCTGGTCAACGGCCAGAAGATCTGGACTTCCTATGCCGACAAGGCCGACTGGATCTTTGTGCTGGTGAGGACCGATTTCCAGGCGCCCAAGCATGAAGGCATTTCCTTCATTCTGGTCGACATGGACCAGCCGGGCGTGACGACCAAGCCGATCAAGCTGATCTCCGGCAAGTCGCCCTTCTGTGAGACCTTCTTCGACGATGCGCGGGCCGAGAAGCACAATCTGGTCGGCGAGCTGAACAAGGGCTGGACGGTCGCCAAATACCTCCTGACCCATGAGCGCGAGATGATCGGCGGCATGGGCTCCGGCGCGATGCGCCCGATGGGCGATGTCGCGGTGCAGCAGATTGGGCTGAACGAGCAGGGCATGCTGGCCGATCCGATCCTGCGCGCCGATGTGGTGCGGGCCGAGATCGACGGGCTCGCCTTCATGTCGACCATGGAACGCGTGGCCGACGAGGCCAAGGCGGGGCAGGGCGTCGGCGCCAATTCCTCGATGCTGAAATACTATGGCACCGAGCTGAACAAGCGCCGCATGGAGCTGATGATGGACAGCGCCGGTTCGTCCGGCCTGGAGTGGGATGCCGATGAGGATGTGGCCCGCATGTGGCTGCGCTCCAAGGGCAATTCCATCGAGGGCGGCACGTCGGAAGTGCAGCTCAACATCATCGCCAAGCGCATTCTCGAACTGCCGTCTGCTTGAGCCGGGCACCCAAGGAGTAAAACATCATGGCCATGGTGCTGAATGAAGAAGCCGGCATGCTGAAGGATGCCGCCCGGGGTTATCTCTCGACGAGTGCGCCGGTGAGTCAGTTGCGCAAGCTGCGCGACAGCGGCTCGGAAGACGGATTTGACCGCAAGACTTGGGCCGACATGGCGGAAATGGGCTGGACGGGTGTTCTGGTGCCCGAAGCTCATGGCGGCGTGGAAATGGGTCATGTCGCCGCCGGCGTGATCGCCGAGGAGATGGGCCGCACGCTGACGGCGTCGCCCTATATCTCGACCGCCATCATGGGCGCGACCGCGCTGTCGCGTTTCGGATCCGACGGTCAGAAATCGGAATGGCTGCCGCGGATTGCCGCCGGCGAGGCGATCACCGCACTCGCCGCCGACGAGGGCCGCAAGCACAATCCGTCCGGCGTGGCGGTCTCGGCCGAACGTTCGGGCAATGGTTTCAAGCTGAACGGCCGCAAGACCTTCGTCGCTGAAGGCCATGTCGCCGACATGCTGATCGTGTCCGCGCGGACCGGTGGCAGCGAAAACGAGGCCGAGGGCATCACGCTCTTCCTCGTGCCGCGGGATGCCGCCGGGGTCACGGTCGAACGCAAGGATACGGTCGACAGCCGTCATGCCGCCGACATCGTGCTCGACAATGTCGACGTGACGGCCGACGCCGTTCTGGGCGAGGTCGACAATGGTCTGGGCGCGCTGGAAGCGGTTCTGGACGCGGGCCGTGCCGGTCTGTCGGCCGAGATGTCGGGCTCTGCCCAGCAATGCCTCGACAGCACGGTCGGTTATCTGAAGGAACGCAAGCAGTTCGGCCAGATCATCGGCACCTTTCAGGCTCTGCAGCACCGCGCGGCGCACCTCTATTCCGAGGTCGAGCTGGGCAAGTCGATCGTGCTGAAAGCCCTGCAGACGCTCGATGCCGCGCCGGATCATGCGGCGATGATGGTCAGCGCGGCCAAGGCCAAGCTCGGCCAGGTCGCCCAGCTTGCCGCGCGTGAAGGCGTGCAGATGCATGGTGGTATGGGCATGACCGATGAATTCGACATCGGCTTCTACATGAAACGGGTCCGCGTGGCGGAGGCGCTCTACGGTGACGCCAATTACCACGCTGACAAGTTCGCCCGCATGCGGAAGTATTGAGGCCGGTCCACCGGGAGGACAAGATGGACTACACGAACAAGGTTGTCGCGATCACCGGTGGTGCGCGCGGCATCGGCCTCGCCATGGCGCAAGCCTTTCACGCCCGCGGCGCGAAGATCGCCCTGGCCGACCTTCAGGGCGCTGAAGAGGCGGCCCAGGCCTTCGGCGGGATCGGCGCGACGGTGGATGTGACCAAGGAAGCCGATATCGCGGCCTTTCTCGACCGCACCGAAGCCGAGCTCGGCCCGGTCGATATCTATGTCTCCAATGCCGGCATCCTGCGCGCCGATGCCCCCAGCTGGGATGCGGCAGGCGCGTCGGACAAGGACTGGCTGGACAGTTTCGAGGTCAATGTGATGGGCGCCGTGCGCGGTGCGCGCCAGGTCTGGCCGCGCATGAAGCCGCGCGGCGGCGGGGTGTTCATCCTGGTCGCTTCAGCGGCCGGCCTGCTCGCCCAGATCGGGGCCTCCTCCTACACCGCCAGCAAGCATGCCGCGGTCTCCTTCGCGGAGAGCCTGGCGATCACCCATGGCGATGACGGGTTGCAGGTCGTGTGCGTCTGCCCGCAGGCGGTCCGCACGGCCATGCTGGGTGAGAATTCCTCCGATGGCGGTATCGCCGGTGCCGATGGCGTGGTCGAGCCGTCCGATGTGGCGGCCGAGGCGATCGCGGCGATCGAGGAGAAGCGCTTCCTCGCGCTGCCGCACGCCAGTGTCGCCGGCTATGAGGCGGCCCGCGCGACCCAGCGTGACCGCTGGCTCGGTGGGATGCGGAAATTCCGCCGGATGATGGTTGCCGAGCGCGGCCGGCCGGTCTGACAATTCAACGAGAAACGACAACAGCTAGGACGATAAAGGGGAGTAATGATGGATCTGGGTATGACGGAGCGGGTACGTCCGCTGGTGGAACAGGTTCGCGCCATGGTGCGCGACGAGGTGATGCCGCTGGAAGCGGAGTATCACGCGGAGATCGGCAAGGCGGGTGACCGTTTCGCCTTTACCGATCGCCAGACCGAGATCCTGGAAAGCCTCAAGGCGAAGGCGCGCGAGCGCGGTCTGTGGAATTTCTGGCTGACCGGGTCCGATCGCGGCTACGGCCTCACCACGGTGGAATACGCCTACCTCGCCGAGGAAATGGGCTGGTCCCACCTGGCAGCGGAAACCTTCAACTGCTCCGCGCCGGACACCGGCAATATGGAAGTCATCGAGCGCTACGGGAATGCCGAGCAGAAGAAGAAATGGCTGGAGCCGCTGCTCGAGGGCAAGATCCGCTCGGCCTATCTGATGACCGAGCCGGACGTTGCCTCCTCGGACGCCACCAACATCGCCTTCAAGGCCGAACTGGATGGCGATGAGTGGGTGCTCAATGGCGAGAAATACTGGGCTTCCGGTGCCGGCGATCCGCGCTGTTCAATCTATGTCCTGATGACCAAGACCGAGGGTGATGATGCCCCGCGTCACGGCCGCCATTCGCAATTCCTCGTCGAGGCCGGCCTGCCGGGTATCGAGATCCTGCGTCCGATGACCGTGTTCGGCCATGACGATGCCCCGCACGGCCATATGCATATCAAGTTCACCAATGTTCGCGTGCCCAAGGATGCGCTGATCCTCGGCCGCGGCCGCGGTTTCGAGATCTCCCAGGGCCGCCTCGGGCCGGGCCGTATCCACCACTGCATGCGGGCTATCGGCCAGGCCGAGCGGGCGCTGGAACTCCTGTGCCGCCGTTCGGTTTCGCGCACGGCTTTCGGCCAGCCGCTGGCCAAGCTCGGCGCCAATCGGGATATCATTGCCGAACGCCGCATGGCGATCGAACAGGCGCGGCTGCTTTGCCTCAAGGCCGCCTGGATGATGGACCAGGGCGATCCGCGTGCCGCTGCGCCGTGGATCTCCCAGATCAAGGTCATCGCACCGCGTGTGGCGCTGGATACCGTGGACGAGGCCATGCAGATGCATGGCGGTACGGGCATTTCCCAGGACACGCCGCTGGCCATGATGTTCACCGGCCTGCGCACGCTGCGCTTCGCTGACGGACCGGATGCGGTGCACCGCATGGTCATCGCCCGCAAGGAACTCAAGCGCTACGTCAACGAAACCCTGGAGGGCTGATCATGGCTCAGCGCAAGCAGGCGCCGGCCCGCGCGCAGCTGGAAGCGATTGCCCGCCAGATCACCCAGGCCGAGGAAGTCCTCAATGTTGGCGAAACCGAGATTCTCGGCGTTCGCCAGCCGGCCTATGTGAATGCACCGGGCGATCTGCGCTTTCTGCTGATGAAGGCGATGGAGCACGCTGAGAAGGAAGGCGTGATCTTCGAGGATCAGCGCTGGACTTTCGGTGAACTGGTCGGCCGCTCCGTGGCCTTTGCCAATGCCCTGATCCAGCGTCACGGCGTGACGCCCGGCACGCGTATCGCCCTGGCGATGCGCAATTCGCCGGAATGGATGGCGGCCTTTCTCGGCATTATCGCCGCCGGTGGTGTCGTGGTGCCGCTCAATGGCTGGTGGACCAGCGAGGAGATGGGGTTCGGCCTGTCCGATTGCGGCGCCAGGATCGTCATCGCCGGCGCCCGGCAGATCGAGCGCTTGCGGCCGCACCAGGCGAGCCTGGGGCTCACCCTGATCTCCGGCCGTGGCAAGCTCGAGGATGTCGCCGACACGTTCGATGCCATGGTCGCGGCCTGCGCCGGGCAGGAACCGCCGGCCATCGCCATCGATCCGGACAGCGATTTCGCCATCTTCTACACGTCGGGATCAACGGGCTCGCCCAAGGGTGCCGTGCTCACCCATCGTGGTGCCGTGACGACGATCCTGTCCTTTGCGCTGCTCGGTGCATCCCTGCGTCTGGCCAATAATGACGAGGACTTCACCGAGGGCGATCCGGGCGTTCTGGTTTGCCTGCCGCTCTTCCACTGCACAGGCTCGCACGCCGTTTTCCTGCTGTCGCTGTTCTCCGGCCGCAAGATGGTGCTGATGCGCAAATGGGATGCGGGCGATGCCGTCGAGCTGATCCAGCGCGAGAAGCTGACCGATATGGTAGGCGTGCCGACCATGTCGCACGAGCTGACACTGGAGGCGGAGCGCCGCGGCGTCACGCTGGACACGCTGCAGGGCATGGGCACGGGCGGTGCCAAACGTCCCGAGGCGCATGTCGAGAAGATCAACCAGGTCTTCCCCAAAGCCTGGTCGTCGTCCGGCTATGGTCTCACCGAGACCAATGCACTGGGCACATATAACGGCTATTCCGAATACCAGGCCAAGCCGGGCTCCTGCGGCCTGCCGCTGCCGGCCGTCACCTTCATCAAGACGGTCGACGAAGCCGGCAACGAGACCCCGGCCGGTGAGCCGGGCGAGGTGTGGATCAAGTCGCCGGCGGTGTTCCGCGGCTATCTCAACCAGCCGGAAGCGACCGCGGCCGTGCTGACCGAGGACCGCTGGTTCAAGACCGGCGATGTCGGGATTATCGACGAGGACGGTTTCCTGTTCATCGTCGACCGCATCAAGGACATGGTGATCCGCGGCGGTGAGAACGTCTCCTGCCTCGAGGTCGAGGGCGCGCTGGCCAAGCATCCGGACATTCTGGAAGCGGCCGTCATCGGTATTCCCGACGAGCGTCTGGGCGAACGCGTCGGCGCGGCGCTCCTGCTGCGTGACGGGGCGGAGCTTTCCGACCAGGACATCATCGACTTCCTGAAACCGCACCTGGCGGCTTTCAAGCTGCCGGATCGCATCTGGCGCATGGACGGACCGTTGCCGCGCGGCGGCACGAGCAAGATCGACAAGCCGGGCCTGCGCAAAATGCTGCTGAAAGACGAGGAGACTGCCTGATGCCGGTAATCAAGGCCGACACGCTGAAGGACCATATCGGACAGGAAATCGGCGTGTCCGACTGGATCGAGATCGACCAGTCGCGCATCGATGTCTTCGCCGATGTGACCGAAGACCATCAATTCATCCATATCGACCCGGAGCGCGCGGCGAAGGAAACGCCGTTCGGCGGCACGATCGCCCACGGCTTCCTGTCGCTGTCCATGCTGTCCGCGCTCGCCGCCAACACGACGCTGGTGCTCGACGGTATCGCGATGGGCATCAATTACGGCTTCGACAAGGTGCGCTTCCTCCAGCCGGTGCGGGCCGGAAAGAAGATCCGCGGCCGTTTCGTCCTGGAAGACGCCACCGAGCGCAATCCGGGGCAATGGATGCTGAAATACGCCGTCACCGTCGAGATCGAGGGTGAGGACAAGCCAGCCCTGATGGCGCACTGGCTGACCCTGCAGATCGTCGGCTGATCCGGACACGTTCAAGAGAAGAGACTGGTTATGAGTGAGATTCGTTACGACGGCCGCGTGGCCATTGTCACCGGCGCCGGCCTGGGGCTGGGCCGTTGCCACGCGATGGCGCTGGCGGCACGCGGTGCCAAAGTGGTGGTCAATGATCTGGGCGGTTCCGTGGATGGCACGGGCACCGGTTCGGCTGCGGAAGACGTGGCCAACGAGATCCGCGCTGCGGGCGGCGAGGCCATCTCGCACACCGCCAATGTCACCAAGGCCGACGAAGTCGCCGATATGGTCAAACAGGCCATGGACACCTGGGGCCGGGTCGACGTGCTGGTGAACAATGCCGGCATCCTGCGCGACAAGTCCTTCGCCAAGATGGACATTTCGGACTTCCAGACCGTGGTCGACGTGCACCTGATGGGCTCCGTCGTCTGCACCAAGGCGGTCTGGGACATCATGCGCGAGCAGAATTACGGCCGTATCGCGATGACCTCGTCCTCGTCCGGCCTCTACGGCAATTTCGGCCAGTCCAATTACGGCGCCGCCAAGATGGCTGTTGTGGGTTTCATGAACACGCTGCATCTGGAAGGCCAGAAGTACGACATCCGCGTCAACTGCCTGGCCCCGACTGCGGCGACGCGGATGACGGAAGGCCTGCTGCCGCCGGCCGCGCTCGAGCTGATGAAGCCGGACACCGTCTCGACGGGCCTCGTCTACCTCGTGTCCGAAGACGGTCCCTCGCGCACCATCCTGTGCGCCGGCGCCGGCGGTTTTGCCGCGACGAAAATCTACGAGACCGACGGCATCTATCTGCCGCCCGAAGAACTGACGCCGGAGAATGTCGCGGCGCAGTTCGATGCCATCAAGGATCCCGCCGCCCAGAAGGAATTCCAGGCCGGCGGTGAGCAGACGATCAAATTCCTGACCAAGGCGGCCGCCCATCACGGCGTGAAGCTCGGTTAGGTTTCAAACCCACACGAACAGTCCGGGGAGGACATCCATGAAAGCGCTCCTGTGCCGCGAATTCGGACCCGAAGCGAACATGAAGGTCGAAGAGATCGACGCGCCGGAACTCAAGCCGGGCCATGTCCTGGTCGATGTAAAGGCGGGCGGTCTCAACTTCCCGGACCTGTTGTGTGTGCGCGGTCAGTACCAGTTCAAGCCGGAACTACCCTTCGTTCCCGGTACGGAAGGCGCGGGTGTGATCCGCGAGCTGGGCGAGGGCGTTGACGGTTTCGCCGTCGGCGACCGCGTGATGTTCAACACGCCGACCGGCGCCTTTGCGGCTGAGGCCGTGCTGCCGGCGCCCGCCCTGACGAAGATCCCCGACAGCATGCCGTTCGAGGCTGCTGCAGGCCTGACCATCGTCTACGGCACCTCCTATCACGCGCTGAAACAGCGGGCCGAGCTGAAGCCGGGCCAGACCCTTCTCGTGCTCGGCGCTGCCGGCGGTGTCGGCCTGGCGACGGTGGAGCTGGGCAAGGCGATGGGCGCGAAGGTGATCGCGGCGGCCTCGTCGGACGAGAAGCTGGCCGTGTGCAAGGAGCACGGCGCGGACGAGCTGATCAATTACTCCACCGAGGACCTGAAGGTCCGCATCAAGGAACTGACCGGCGGCAAGGGTGTGGACGTGATCTACGATCCGGTCGGCGGCGAATACACCGAAGCAGCCTTCCGCGGCATCGCCTTCGGCGGCAAGCATCTGGTGATCGGTTTTGCGGCCGGCGACATCCCGAAACTCCCGCTCAACCTGCCGCTTCTGAAAGTGGCCAGCGTGGTCGGCGTGTTCTGGGGCGCCTGGGCCGGGGCGCTGCCGCAGGAGCACCGCAAGAACATGCAGGAGCTCTTCGACATGTTCGAAGCGGGCAAGATCAAGCCCTATGTGGCGGGCACCTACAAGCTCGAGGACTTCCTCGACGCCTTCAACTCGCTCTCCGGCCGCAAGGCGATCGGCAAGGTGGTGCTGGTTCCCTAGGGAAAGGCACGATTTTGCTCAACATGCTCCCCAGTTCGCTTGACCCGCGCGGCATCGCCGCCACACTGATGGCAAGACGAATTGGGGAGTCTCTCATGCGTAATCTGACGACCGCTGCTGCTGCAGCGGCGCTCCTGTCCATGCCGGTCCTGGCCCAGGAGCACGCGCCGCCGGCTGAAGTCCTCGCCGTCCACGATTATGTTGCGGCGGTCTCTGCCGACCGGATCGGGCAGGATATCCAGACGCTGGTGGATTTCGGCACGCGCCACACCCTGTCTGAAACCGAAAGCGACACGCGCGGTATCGGTGCCGCCCGCCGCTGGATCCATGACGAGTTCGAGCGCATCTCGGCCGAGTGCGGCGGCTGCCTCGAGGTGATGTATGTCTCCGACACGATTTCCGGCGAGCGGCGCATTCCCGAACCGACCGAGGTCGTCTCCGTGATCGCCATCCAGCGCGGCACGCTGGATCCGGACCGTTTCGTGATGATGTCCGGCGATATCGACAGCCGGGTCTCCGATCCGCTGGACGGGACATCCGACAGCCCCGGTGCCAATGACAATGCGTCCGGCATGGCCGGTGTCATCGAGGCGGCGCGCGTCCTGTCACAGCACGAGTTTGCCGGTTCGATCATCTATGCGGGCCTGTCCGGTGAAGAGCAGGGCCTGTTCGGCGGGCAGATCGTTGCGGCCCATGCGCTGGAGCAGGGCTGGCGCATCAAGGGTGTGCTGAACAATGACATGATCTCCAACATCGCCGGGATCAACGGCGTGATCGACAATACGACGGCGCGGGTCTTCTCCGAAGGGACGCGTTATGTGGAGACCGAGGAAGAAGCGCGACAGCGCCGCTTTACCGGTGGCGAGGTCGACAGCCCGTCACGCAATCTGGCGCGTTTCGTCGATCGCACGGCCGACCAGTACATCCCCAATCTCGACGTGATGATGGTCTACCGGCTCGACCGGTTCGGCCGCGGCGGGCATCACCGCCCCTTCAACGAGGCGGGCATGCCCGGCGTGCGGATCATGGAGACGAACGAGCACTATGACCGCCAGCACCAGGATCTGCGCACCGAGGACGGTCGCGTCTATGGCGATACGATGGATGGTGTGGATGCGGGTCATGCTGCCAAGCTGACCGCGCTGAACGTCGCCGTGATGGCCCAGATGGCCGGCGCGCCGCCTTTCCCGGCGAATGTCGAGATCGAGGGGGCTGTGCAGCCCTCGACGACGCTGCGTTGGGACATGGCAGACGGTGAGGCCGCGGGAAATCTGGCCGGCTATCGCGTCCATTGGCGCCTGACCGATCAACCGCAATGGCAATGGAGCCGGTTTGTCGGCCGGGTCGGCGAGTACACGCTCGAGAATGTCGTGATCGACAATTATTATTTCGGCGTCAGCGCCGTTGCGACGGACGGTTCGGAAACTCCGGTCGTCTTCCCGGGGCCGGCGGGGAGTTTCGGCGAGTAGGCAAGCCGTCGCGATCGGCACTCAAAAAAGGGGCGCCCGGCAGGAGCGCCCCTTCTTCTTTCCGATGTTCCGCAAGCCTATTCGCGTTCGACGATGGTGTAGGTCACCGTTTCGCCGGTTGCGGCATTCTCGCCTTCCCAGCTGGCGCCGAGTTCGAGATTTTCCTGGATCGGTGCGCAGCCGTGTTCGCCGGTCGAGCGCTCGACGCAGACTTCATTGCCGCGGATTTCCCAGGTGCCTTCGATCCCGATATTCGTGGTGTAGGTGCCGTCGGCATTGAAATAGGTGACGTAGCTGCCTTGGGCGGTCGACACCTGAAGCGCGTTCTCGACCAGCATGTCGGCCGGTGCGGCTTGCAGGGCAAGGGCGGCGATGGTTGTCAGAAGCATGGATGGTCTCCCCGTTGACGGCGCGTCTGGCTGGATTGTCCGGTTGTGGTGACGCGCCAGCCGCGACGTTAACCGTGCGGCTCGCCTCTCTCAATATGCCGGTTCGCGAAATTCGCGTGACAGGAGAAGCCTAGCCGCGCGCCTGGCAATCCGCGTCCAGTTCCCAAATCCATTGCCGTATCAGGGCAATGCCTTCCTCGTGCCGGATTGCGCGCCCCAATTCGGGCATCATCGCGCCGGGGTCATTCGTCTCCATTCGATAGAGAAGTATGGATTCCTCCGGCTCACCCGGCATGATCCCGAAGCGCCGTCCGCCCGTGCCACCGCCCGCCGCGATCGGCAGTTTGCACAGACCCAGATTGGGGCCGGTGGGGGCGTCGTGCTGCAGGTGCAGGCCCGACGTGTCGGCGGGACCGGACGGGTTGTGACAATGCGCGCAATTGATGTCGAGATAGTCGCGTGCGCGCGCATCCAGCGGAGTGGTGGTGTCGAGATAGTTGACCGCGCGCGGTGTCGCCTCCGCTCCCGGCCAGTCGCCCAGATAGCCGGCCGCGTAAAGGTGTTCCAACTGGTTCTGCGCGCCGCCGGCATAGGCATAGTCGCGATTGATGTGGCGCGGCGCGGGGCCGATCGGCTGGATCTGCCGCGTCGTGTTGTTCACCGCGTGACAGCCGGCGCACTGATTGGCGTTCGGTACCGCGTAGGCAAAGTCCTGCTCGCGGCCGTCTGCATCGCTGGCCGTCAGGCGGATGATCTCGCCCGCCCGGCGCAGCTCGGCATCGGTCTGGTCGGCATTCCACACGTAGGGCAGGGCAACCCAGCCGCTTTCGCGGTGGACGAGAATGCGCGTCTCCACCAAGCGTATTCCGGCAAGATCGAGACCGTCGGGCCGCCATCCGGGCGCGGTTTCCAGCGTGCTGCGAACCTCGTCCGGCGTACCGGTCCGCGGATAGTAGAAGGTCTTGGTGATGACGGTGCCGACCGGAAAGTCCAGCACGTCGTTCTCGCGATAGGTCGCGCTGACGCCCTCGGGCATCCAGATCGTGCGCTGTTTATGGGCGTAGTCGGAGAATAGCGGCGTGTTGAGATCATAGGGCACGACCCCGTCACTCAGGACGAGCGAGCGCCCGTCCGACGCCATCATGCCCCATTCGCTCAGCAGGGCCGGATTGCCGGTCTCGATGAATTGCGGCATGGCGGCCTCCCGCCCGCCGCAGGCGGCGGTCAGGAGGGCCAGGGCCAGGACACTGAAACGCAACATGGAGCGCCTATTCGGCCAGCGCCAGTTCGACCGCCGGCAGGGGCGGCAGGGAACAGCGGTGATTGTCGGTCACGACGGCCGGGTTTTCATACCCGTTCGGACCGTCGGCATTGACGATTTCCGCCTCACCATTGTCCAGACAAATGCGGCGGTCGTCGGGCATCGCACCATCGACCATCTTGTCCGCATCGTAATAACCGTCCCACAGCACGTCGGGCAGGCGTCCCAGCGGCCCGGAAACGAGGATTTTCAGGCCCTGCAGATCCAGCCCGTCGGGATTGTCGCCACCGCCGGAGAAGGTGTTGCCGTGAATGTGGATGCCTTCGGGATAGGGATCGAAATCCTGCTGGACGGCATAATCCGAATATCCCGTCGAATGCAGCGACGACACGATGATGTTGGCCGTGCGGTTGTCGGCAATCGTGTTGTTGAAGATCTCCACCTCGTCATTGGAATTGATGACGATGCCGGACCCGGCCGGGATCGAGGCGACCGGCGTGCCTTCATGGCCGAAATTACCGGTATTGTTGGCGAAGACGTGATTGTCGTAGACGCGCGTACGATAGCCCGGCTGCGGCAGGTTGGGCATGTTGAAGACGAGAATACCGCCGGTGTTTTCCGTCGCGACATTATCGTAGACGTCCGCACCGATCGTATTCTCGATCTCGATACCGGCCACATTCCGCTCGGCGCGATTGCGGCGCACCACGACATTGCGCGACTGGCCGACATAGATGCCGGCATCGGCGGCGCCGATGGCGATGGAGTCCTCGACCAGGACATTCGTGGTCTGTACCGGATAGATACCGTAGGCGCCGTTGCGCGTGTCCGGACCATTGGTCCACTCCACCCGCAGGCCGCGAATGACGATGTTCTCGCCCTCATTCACCTTGAGCCCGTCGCCCACCGTGTCCTCGATGGCGAGGTTCTCGATAGTGAAGTCGCTGGCCGTCACGAGGAGGCCTTCAGCGCCCTGGGACTGGTTCTGGAAGGACAGGATGGTGCGGTCGGCGCCCTGGCCCCGGATGGTGACACCGTCGACCGTCAGGCTGAGCGAACGGTCAAAGGCGAAGACGCCCTCAGGGATCTCGATCACATCGCCGGGCTGCGCATCGATCAGCTGTTCGATCAACTGGTTCTGGTAATCGCGGTCAGCGGTCGTGATATCGCGTTCCGGCTGGCCGCCACAGGCAGTGAGCGTCAGCGCTGCAGCGCCGGCAATCGCGGCAAAAGCGAGTCGATTCATGTCTTGTGTCCCCTCCCTGACATGATGGCAGTTTTGCCGTCAGACTAGGAGTGAACAATGTTCATGTCGATTCAAAAACCGGAGGGGATTATCCCGCTTCGCGCATCTTGCCGGACTTGTCACGGGTGGCGACATCGCGATGGGTGACTTCCTCGCCGCGATGATTGGCAACCTGGATCGGAGCCAGCGGATCGCCGGTGCGCGTATCGTACATCTCGACGGGCGCGTCCGCTTCGCCGTAGATCCACTTGTCGCCCCACTGCTGCATCGCCATGAGGATCGGGAAAAGCGCCTCGCCGCGCTCGGTCAGCACGTATTCCTGACGCTGCCCGCGCACGCCGACTTCCTCGCGCACCATGATGCCGTTCTCGACCAGCTTGTTCAGCCGGTCGGTGAGGATGTTCTTGGCGATGCCGGTGCTTTCATGGAAATCGCTGAAGCGTCGCGCACCCTTCATCGCGTCGCGGACAATCAGCAGTGTCCACCAGTCGCCCACCTGATTCAGGGTTTGCGCAATTGCGCACGACATCTCGTCGAAACGTTTCCGGCCCATTTCCGGTCCCCCAAACTCCGGACCGCTGCCCAAAGCGGTCCTCCCAAAACGCAAAAATCGGAATGGCGACTCCTGTTCTGGAGACTCATTCCCGCCCGAAAACACGGCCGCCGGTTGCGTTCCCGGCTGGATTCGCGCCGTGTTTGGCGGCGGAGAATACAGATTTGGTGGAGTTTTGCGACCCTTTGCAGGCCAATGACAATTGGTCGCAACTCGCCTAGGCTGGCTCGGTAAACACTGTTCAAAGTCTAAATTATTGTTTTTACGGGGAAATCGTGACCGGCGCTGAAATAGATTCTTTTCGGGTCATAGTTGATGACCAAACGCGGCTGGCGATGGCCTTCATCCTCATGGGGATGATGTTCACCGTCGCACTGGCGTTGAACATCGAGGATTTCCGGGCCGTCCGGCAGCAGCCCGTCCGCGTGCTCGGCGGTATCATCGTCCAGATCCTCGGCCTGCCGCTGCTCACCCTCGGCCTCGTGCTGATTCTGGCGCCGCCGGCCAGTATCGCGCTGGGCATGTTCGTCGTGGCGGCCTGTCCGGGCGGCAATGTCTCCAACCTGCTGACCCATTTCGCGCGGGGCAACACCGCCTATTCGGTCTCGCTGACGACCATTTCCAGCGTCTCGGCCGCGCTGGCAACGCCGGTCTCGATCCTGTTCTGGTCGTCGGTCTACGGGCCCACCGCACAACTGGTGCAGCAGCTCGAGATCTCGCCCATGCCCTTCGTGACCCAGACCGTGACCCTGCTGGCCGTACCGCTCGCGGCCGGCATGCTGGTCACAGCGCGCTGGCCGCGGACTGCCGCGCGCATCCGCGCTGTCCTGATGCCGCTGTCGCTGGCCGGGATCGGCGTTCTGATCGTCGTCGGCGTGGTGCAGAACTGGACGATCATCCTCGCCATCGGGGCAATCATCATTCCGATCGCCGTGATCCACAACGCATCGGCCTTCGGTCTGGGCGCGCTGAGCGGCCGGGTGCTGCGTCTGGATGCACCCAGCCGGCGCTCGCTGACCTTCGAGGTCGGGATCCAGAATTCCGGTCTCGGTCTGATCATCCTGCTCAGCCAGTTCGACGGGCTGGGCGGCGCGGCCGCGATCACCGGCATGTGGAGCATCTGGCATCTCGTTGCCGGTACCGGTCTGATCGGCTTGTACCGCGGCCTAGATTGGCTGAAGATCGCGCGGGAGACGAAAACGGCCCCGTAAGAGGGCGAAACCGGGAGGTCTGACATGTATGATCTGAAGATCACGGGCGGCATGATCCATGATGGCTCGGGCGGTGAGGGGCGTGTTGCCGATATCGCTGTCAAGGACGGGCGCATCGCTGCTATCGGCACCGATCTGGGCGAAGCGAAGCGGACGCTGGATGCCAGCGGCCGGATCGTCACGCCGGGCTTTATCGACATCCACACTCACTATGATGGCCAGGCCAGCTGGGACGAGGAGCTGCGTCCCTCCATCGATCATGGCGTGACGACGGCGGTGATGGGCAATTGCGGCGTCGGCTTTGCCCCGGTGCGCGAAGCCGATCACGACAAGCTGATCAAGCTGATGGAGGGGGTGGAGGATATCCCCGGCACGGCGCTCTACGAGGGGCTGACCTGGGACTGGGAGAGCTTTCCGGAATACATGGACGCGCTGGCGAAGATGCCGCGCACCATCGATATTGCCGCCATGGTGCCGCACGATCCGCTGCGGGTTTATGTCATGGGCGACCGCGCGGTGTTCTCCGAACCGGCCAATGATGACGACATCGCCACCATGCGCCGGCTTACCCGCGAGGCGCTCGAAGCCGGTGCGATCGGTTTCGCAACCGGCCGCTCCGACGTGCACAAGACGGCTGACGGTGACTGGACGCCGTCCTCGGAGTCCACGCGTGACGAGCTGACCGGCATTGCCCGCGCCTTCGAAGGGCTGGATTTCGGCGTCGTGCAGGCGGTGTCCGATTTCAATCTTGAACGCGGCGAGCAGGATTTCGACGAGGAGTGGGACATCATCGCCGACTATGCCAAGGCATCGGGCCGGCCGTTTTCCTTCTCTCTCATGCAGCGCGATTTCGCGCCGGATCAGTGGAAGAAGCTGATCGGGCTGACCGAGAAGCTGAAAGGTGAGGGCGTGGATGCTCGCATGCAGGTGGCGCCGCGCGCCATCGGGGTTTTCCTCGGCTTCAACTGCACCTTCCACCCCTTCATGGGCTATCCCAGCTACAAGACCATCGCGCACCTGCCGCTGGACCAGCGCGTCGCGAAGATGAAAGAGCCCGCCTTCAAGGCGCAGATCCTGTCGGAAAAGACCGACAAGCTGTCCGGGCCGGGCTCGTCCGTGCCACCGCTTGCCGATCTGCTGATGGAGCATATCGAGATGGTGGCCGAGAAATTCTTCCAGCTCGGCGATCCGCCGGACTACGAGCAGCCGCCGGAACGCTCGCTCGCCGCGCGGGCCCGCGAAAAGGGCGTGCCGCTGATGGAGATGGTCTATGACACGCTGCTCGAGCGCGACGGCCAGGAACTGATCTACCTGCCGCTCTACAATTACACCGAGCTCAACTACGACAATGTGCTCGAGATGATGGAGCATCCCCAGGCGCTTTACGGCCTGTCCGACGGCGGCGCCCATGTCGGCACGGTGTGCGATGCGTCGATGCCAACCTATATGCTCACCCACTGGACGCGCGACCGCACACGCGGACGGCGTCTCACCCTGGAGAAGGTCGTGCGCATGCTGACCGGTGCCCAGGCCGACTATCTGGGCATGACCGATCGCGGCTATCTGCGCGCGGGACTGAAGGCCGATATCAACATAATCGACCTCGACAATCTCCAGTCCGAACCGCCGCACATGGAGAAGGATCTGCCGGCCGGCGGTCAGCGCCTGCTGCAGGGCGCGCGCGGTTATGACGCGACGATCGTGTCCGGCGAGATCGTGATGGAGAAGGGCCGGCTCACCGGTGCGCGTCCTGGCACGCTCTACCGCGCCGGACAAACCGCCATCGCGGCAGAGTAGGATCGATCTCCCCGGATGTGAGCGAAATGTAATCCGCTGGTTTGCATCCGGGGGGCTTTTCTTCCGCATCGTGGTCGCGATGCCGGAGGGAGGGATCCATGATTACCGATATTGCAGGCGTGCTGCTGGGGGCAGCACTCGCGACCGCCACCCCACTTGACGATTTTCTCGATGCGATGGCGGAGGGCGGCCAGTTCGAAGGTGTGGTCAGGGTCGAGACTGCCAGCGCGCCGGTTTTCGAACGGGCCTTCGGCTATGCTGATGTGGAGGAAAGCAGGGCCAACACGCCGGACACCCGGTTTCACATCGCCTCGATCACCAAGACCTTTACCGCAACACTGGTCCTTCACGCGGCTGAAACCGGCGACCTGTCGCTGGACGACCCGCTTGTGCAATGGGTGCCGGAGCTGGATGCGGCGTCCTATGGCGATGTGACGCTGCGCCACCTGCTCGAACACACGGGCGGACTGATGCGCGATCATACCGAGGCACTCGGGGCCGGCGAGGACGGTCCGGAAGCCATGGTGCAGGCGCTCAACGCGGTGGGGCCGCAAACCCCGCCCGGCGCGCGCTACACCTATTCCAATACCGGCTACGCCCTGCTCGCACTGGTTCTCGAACGGGCGACGGGCCATACCTATTCTGCGCTTCTGGAAAACCGGATCGTGGTTCCGGCCGGTCTTGAGGCAACGACCTATGGCGTGCCCGAAAACCCCGCACTGATCGCGACAGGGGTCGACATGCCGGACCTTGTGACGCGCGTCCCGGTCGACGTGACAGATTTCCGCGGCGGTCTGCCCGGTGCCAGCGGCATTTTCACGACGGCCCATGATCTGGTGCGCTTCGGGCGTGCGCTGGAAGCCGGTGACCTGATCTCGCCCGCCAGCCTGGAGATCATGCTGGCGGGGATCCCGGCGGAAGGGTCGGATGGCGATGATGCCATGGGCTGGATGCGGGTCGGTCTGGGCGAGGACGCCATGGCCTGGGTCGCATCGGGCGCTTCGGATGGCTATCTCTCCGTGCTGATGATCGATAATCGCCCGGACGACCTGGTCGCTGCAGCTGTGCAGAACAATTCCAGCGCCGGCCGTTCCGGCTCGCTCGCCCTGCTGCGCGGGCTGATCTATACACGCATGTTCGATCGTCCCGGCGATGCGGTTGTGCCACCGTCACCGCTGGCGGAAGCACTCGCTGTTCTCGAGGCCGAGGGTGTCGAGGCGGCCAGCGCTTATCTCGAAACGCTGGACTGGAGCGATATGCCGGTCGCAAGTGCCGCAGCTTCCCAGACCCTGGGCGCACCCGATGGCGGGCTCGGTGAAACTGCCTATGCCTGGGCACCGGCAACGGCGGATGCCGGTGAGGAATGGCTCGAACTCGGCTTCGAGGCTCCGGCCGATGCACACTATCTCGACATCCACTTCACCCAGATCCCCGATGCGCTGCGTCAGGTACGGATTGAGCCCGGCGATATCGTTCTCGGTACCGGCGATGCGCAGCGGACAACCTCGGAGGACGGCGCGCCGGTTGTGCGTTTTGCGTTTCCGGACGGTGTCCGTCCGGCCTCGGTGCGGATTGAGCTGGAGACGGCTCAGACACCCGGCTGGCCGCAGATCGATGCGGCTGGTCTGGTTGATGGTGATGGCAACACGCACTGGGCGGTCTGGGCGGAAGCCAGCACCAGCGCCTTCATGAGCGGCGCGGTGTCGATGCACGACCTGCCGACACCGGACATTCTGGCCAAGCTGGCCCGGCGTCTGGACGAGAATGGTGAAGCCGTACGAGCGCGCAATGTTCGCGCCCTGCGCGAGCTGCGGATGCGGTAGGCCGGCCTTGCGGTAAGGCTCGGCATGGATCGCGAAACAGGCTAGACCGGTCGCGTATCCATGCTGCAGCTGCCCATGACGGCCCATAAATGACGCTTCTCCTGGCCTATCTGGCCCTCGCGCTTGTCGTGTCCTTCCTGTGTTCGATCTCCGAGGCGGTCCTGCTGTCGGTCCGGCCAGCGCACGTTGAGGCATTGCGCCGCAAGAAACATCCCGCCAGCGAGGCCCTGCAGACCCTGCAGGCCAATCTCGACCGGCCGCTGGCCGCCATTCTCACGCTGAACACCGTTGCCCACACGGTCGGCGCCGCCGGTGTCGGTGCCCAGGCGATCGTGGTGTTCGGCAATGAGTTCGTCGGCCTGACCTCGGCGATCCTGACGCTGCTGATCCTCGTCCTGTCGGAGATCATCCCCAAGACGCTGGGCGCCGTGCACTGGCAGACCCTGGCGCCGTCCGTCGGCCGGATGGTGCTCTGGCTGACCCGGCTGATGACGCCCTTTGTCTGGTTCTCCGAAAAGCTGACCGGCGTGATCGCGCGGTCGGGCGAGAGCGCCTTCACCTTCTCGCGCGACGAGATGCGGGCCATGGCCGAGATCGGCGCCCGCGAAGGCGTGCTGGACGACAAGGAGCTGGCGGTTGTCTCAAACCTGATGCGCCTGCACCGGCTGAAAGTGGAAGACATCATGACGCCGGCCTCCGTCATGGTCTCGGTCAATGGCAATGAGACCGTGCGCGCCTTCTTCGAGGCGCACGCTCAGACGCCGTTCTCGCGGCTGCCTGTGTTCGACGGCACCGCGCACCATGTCAGCGGCTATGTCCTCAAATCCGACCTGCTCCTGGCGCAGGCGCGCGACGAGTTCGACCGGAATATTGCCGAGTTCAGCCGCGAGATCATCACCTTGCGCGACGATATCAGCGCTTCAGCCGCTTTCGACCGGCTGACCCGGTCGAAAGGGCATCTGGCTGTCGTGGTCGACGAGTTCGGTACGTTGCGTGGTCTCGTGACCATGGAAGACGTGGTCGAGACGCTGCTCGGCCTGGAAATCACCGACGAGGCCGACACGGTCGAGGACATGCAGATCCTTGCCCGGCAGCGCTGGCGCGACCGGATGACCGCCATGGGCCTCGACCCCGACTCCATGCCGGATGGTGGCCCCGGCTAGACCGGGACCGCCTCTCCGATGGCTTCGGTAGCCGCCGTCTTGAGGGCGTCCATCATCGCCAGATAGGGGAAGGGACCGTGGCTGATGCGGGCCACGCCCAGGGCCGCGAGGCGTTCACGATCCGGCATGCCGGGCATCATCATCGCATTTACGGGCAGGGGCGATGCGGTGCAGATCCGCTCGATCAGATCTTCCCGGCCCAGTCCCGGTACGAAGAACCCGCTCGCCCCGGCCTCGGCATAGGCCGCAGCGCGGGTCCCGGCTTCACCGATCAGGGCCGCCTGACGGTCCGCATCGCGCTCCTTCAGGAAGAGATCGGTCCGCGCATTGATGAAGAGCGGGATGCCGGCCTCGTCGGCGGCCTTGCGGATCGCGCGGATCCGGTCGGCCTGGACCTCGACAGGATAAAGACCGTCACCACCGACAATCTGGTCCTCGAAATTGATGCCCACAGCACCGGTCGCGATCAGGCGGGCCGTGTTGGCAGCCAGCGCGTCGGGCGCTTCGGCATAGCCGCCTTCGAAATCCACGCTCACCGGCAGTTCGCTCGTCTCGACAATGCGCTGTACAGTGGCCAGCAGGGCGTCGAGCGGCAGGGTCTGGGCATCCTTGTAGCCCTGGGCCGCGGCGGTGGACGCACTGCCGGTTGCCAACGCCTTGGCCCCGGCCTTTGCCACAGCCGCCGCCGAGCCGGCGTCCCAGATATTGTACAGCACCAGCGGCGTGCCCTTCACATGCAGCGCGGCAAAGCGGCGGGCGAGATCTCCCTGCGTCATGCGACAATCCTCCTCGAAATCGCAAGTTCCGGGTGGACATGTAGGAAACCGCAAAGCCCGCCGCTCGCGGAAAACGGACGCGAACGGTCAGTTCAATGCGGAGGACTCCGGGACCGGCAGACTGCCGTCCGGTTGTTGAACGTCCTGTGGAGCCGTCAGGTCGAGCCGTGCAACGGGTTTCAGCTGGTCCCCGAACAGACGGCCTTCAATGATGTCGGAACCGGACAGCGCAAAAATGCGGTCACCGGTGAAGATCGGGCGTGAATTGCCGTACCAGTCGACGCAGGAGACCTCACACACATACGCCTCGGCTTCGCCATCCCCCGACAGCTCGCCGAGCTGCGTGAACGCGCCATCGGTATTGAGTGCGAGGAAAGAGATGTCGGACTGCGTGCTGCGGAACCACCAGCGAAAGCGCGGAGGTACAATCGCAGTTGGCAATCCCAGCAGCGCGCTCCCGTCGGGCCGGACCGTTGCGTTGAATGCGTGTGAGCGCCCCTCGGTTTCGAACCGGTTGGCAAGCAGGATGGTGTCCGAGATGCGCGGCGTTTCAGCGAGTTCCAGCCTCGATAGATGGGTGCCTTCGGTGTGGACATAACCGGTCGCAATCAGGCCATCGCCGAGAACCTCCAGCCGCAACAGGCTGTGTGTCAGATCGAGCGTCATGACCGAGTCGGGCTCATCAAGGGGCAGGATGGCCAGGCGACCGGTCTTGAGGGGCAGTGAATCCTCGTCCGGAACATAGCTGTATCCGCCCCGCGACCAGCCATAGACGAGATGATCCGCTGTGAACCGGTTCTCCAGCCCGAACGGTGAGGGGATACCGGGCAGGCGCGTATAGTCGTGCGGCGAGACTTGGCCCAAACGCTGGCCGAACCGGCGTTCCGGCATGTCGACGAAAGCAAGGAAAGTCCGGGCATTCGGGTCGTTCCAGGCCTACAGGCAGTGTGGATCGCGCCACGAGACGAGAGCCCGGAACCGGCCGCCGGCGCCGTCGAGTGCGAACTGGTCGTTGGGCAGGCCGGCGGCGGCAGCCACTTCCAGCCTGCCGGAGGCCAGCTCCATTCGGTGTACGGCAGCAGGCAATACGTCCCCCACGTCCGGGCTGTCCTTGGCTGCACACCGCTCGACCGCGCCTGCAAAGTGCTCGGGGTCTGTTTCGTCATATCCCGGCGCCGACCAAAGATAGGCGTGTGCAGGCGAGACATAGAACTCCGACTCTTCGCCGCCGATGAAGGCCGCGGTGTCACAATCCAGAAATGGCGCCCCCGCCGGGGCGTCGATCCGGCAGGACGAAATCGTGTGCAGCACCGGCTGCAGTACGCTCTGCACAGGACGATAGATATCCCGTGCGCCGAACATTTGCCGGATGGCCGATTGTTCGCGCTCCGGGGCGCTCTCCCAGCGGCGCATGACCGGCCATGGCTGATCTTCTGAGAAGTCGAGGTCGGCGATGTGCAGTGGAACGTGGATCACAAGACGGCCATCGACAAGGCGCGTCGCATAATTGTCGACGTCGTAATAATCGTTCGATGAAATCTGGAACGCGTCCAGCCGGACGAAGCGGCCCTGCGCATCGAGATCGAGCAGGGTGATTTCGCTCGCGTTGTCCTCATAGGAATAGCCCGTGACGATGATGCGATTGCCGCTGACGAGCATCTCGTCATACCAGATGTCGCGGTCGGGATCGGTATAGACGTCGATCCGGTCGGCGAACGCGATCGGCATCCCGGCATTGCCGCGCAGGTCGACCGAAAACAGGCGGCCATCCTGCAGAACGACGAGGTGATCGCCGATCTGTTTGACGATGTCGCCTTCGTCGACACCGGCCTCCTGATTATTGGTGATGACGGGATTGGGTGCCGCGATGCGCGAACCCGTAACAACGATCAGGTCGTCCTCGCACGTTTCGTCCGGATCGCACGGTGCGGCGTCAGGCGGGAATTTCTGCTTGCTGCCATCCGGCAGATCATCGGCCCACCACACACCGCGGCGCTCGGCCTCGCGGCGCAAGGTGCGCAGATATCGGCGAAAATCGCGTTCACCGTCGAACCGGGTCAGGGTCTCGGAACGCAGGGCATCAAGACGCCGGTCTTCATAGGCATAGCGGCCAGCCTGGCTCCAGGCTGAAGAAGTGGCCAGCAGGAAGGCTGTAGCGATAATGAGTCCCATCCACTGACGTTTCATCGCGCGCACCTCGGCTCTCAAGGTTCAACCTTGGATGACAGGGGGCGGCAGGACAATGCATTTGTGAGCGTTCCGGGTAGTCGCTCCGGCCTATCTCACATAGCTTGCGCCGTTGATGTCGATGCAGCTGCCGGTGGCGCTGCGGCAGGCGCCGGAGGCGAGGAAGGCGCACATGGCGGCGATCTCTTCGGGCTGGGCGAGGTCGCCGATCGGGATCTCGGCCTTGGCGCGGGCCCGGTCGGCCTCGTGCTGCGGACCCATGCGGGTGTCGATCCAGCCGGGGGCGAGGGCATAGGCATAGATGCCGTTGGCGCCCCATTGCCGGGCGATGGTTTTGGTAAGCGCGAGAACCGCACCTTTGGAAGCCGCATAGGCCATGTGATTGCGGTCTTCGCCGCGATAGCCCGCCCGGCTGGCGATATTGATGATGGATCCGCCGCCGCTGGCGGCCATCTCCGGGATGGCGGCGCGGCAGATATCCGCCATCGCCATCAGATTGACCTGCAGGGTCAGCGCCCAGACCGCTTCCCATTCCGCGTCGCTGGCGTCCAGCGGGCTGGCAGGGTGAATGCCGGCATTGTTGACGATGATGTCGAGCCGGCCCGAGGCGAGGTGCAGCGCGGCATCGTAGAGTTCACGTCCGCCGCCGGGACGCGACAGGTCGGCCTGGACAGCCCCGAGCGCGGCCGGTCCGATGTCCTGAACCGCCTTGTCGGCATCGGCCATATTGGCATTGCCGTGCAGCACGACTTCGGCGCCCTGGGCGGCAAACAGATGAGCCGCCGCGAGGCCGACCCCATGACTGGAGCCGGTGATGAGCGCGCGTTTTCCGGTGAGGGGAAGTGACATGGGCGGGCCTGTACGTGGTGTGATTGCGGATGACGCGTGCTAGCGCAAGTTGGAGATGCGGCCAAGACAAGGTGCTTTTCTTCCCCACGATGTGGGGAAGTGGGCCGATGCGCAGCATCGGGTCGAAGGGGCGCCGGCGGAGCCGGCGGGAGGCCAGGCGTGCCGTCAACAATCCGCCGCGCGCGGCGGCCCCTCCGTCTCGCCGCTGACGCGGCGATCCACCTCCCCAACAGGGTTGGGGAGGAAAGACGATGGCGCTACTTCATCTGCCGCTTGGCCACAGTCTCAAACATCTTGCCGTAGGGCGGAGCGAGGAGGCGGGAGGGGTGCCATTTGCCGGTCGAGAAAACCGAGCGTTCATGGGTGAAGGTGAGGAAGCCCGCCTCGCCATGATAGGCCCCCTGGCCCGAAGCGCCGACGCCGCCGAAGGGCAGGTCGGGCACAGACAGGTGCAGGAGATTTATATTTACGGCAGCACCGCCCGACATGGTCTCGTCGAGCACGCGCTGGGCCAGCGTCTTGTCGGTCGAGTAGACATAGAGCGCCAGCGGGTGGTCGCGGTCGCCGACAAAATCGATCGCCGCATCGAGCTCGCTATAGCCGACCATCGGCAGGACGGGCCCGAAGATTTCCTCGGTCATCACCGCGGCATCGACCGGCGGGTTGATCACCACGGTGGGCGGGATCTTGCGCGCAGCCTGTGCGGCCTGGGCGTCATGCTCCGGTTGCAGGATTTCGGCCCCGCCCTTGCGGGCTTCCTCGATCATCGCATTGAGACGGTCATAGTGCCGGTCCGAGACAATGGCCGTGTAGGCATCATCGCTCGAAGCATCGGGAAACTGGTGCGCGGCGACATTGATGATCGCTTCGCCCAGGGCCCGTTCAGAGCCTTTCGGTGCCAGGACGTAGTCGGGCGCCACACAGGTCTGGCCCGCATTGAACAGCTTGCCCCAGGCAATGGACTTGGCAGCAGCGTCCTGCGGATAGTCCGGTGTGACGATGGCCGGCGACTTGCCGCCCAGTTCCAGCGTCACGGGAACGAGGTTCTCGGCGGCGGCCTTGGCGACCAGACGGCCGACCTGGGTCGAGCCGGTGTAGAAGAGATGGTCGAATTTCAGACCGGTAAAGGCCTGTCCGACCGCCGGGCCGCCGGTGATCACGGCGACATGGTCTTCCTCGAAAGCATCGGCCAGCAGGCGTTTCATCAGCTCGGCCGTGGCGGGCGTGTATTCGGACGGTTTGATCATCGCCCGGCAGCCCGCACCCAGTGCCGCCACGAGCGGGGCCATGGCCAGCTGGAAGGGATAGTTCCAGGGTGAGACGATGCCGGCAACGCCTTTGGGCTCGCGGCGGATTTCCGCCTTGCCCGGCATCAGCGTCATCGGCACGCCGACCTTGCGGGTCTTCGCCCATTTGGCGAGATGCTTTTTCGTATGCTCGGCGTCCTGGATGACAAAGGCGATCTCGGCGATCACGCTTTCCTCGCGCGCCCGGTTGCCGAAATCCTTCGAGATCGCTTCAGCGATCGCGTCGGCATTGGTGCGGCACAGGCCGGCGATCCGCTCGAGATCGGCCTTGCGCTTGTCCAGCGGCCGGTGTCGCTCGGCCCGGAAGGCCTCCTTCTGGGCTTCCAGGATCGCTTTCATGCGTTCGATCTGCTTGGCTTCGGCTTCGCTCATCTCAGCCTCCTTTGGCCGGTCGGTGAGTGTTGTCAGGCATTGTCTTCGGCGATCATCGCTGCGGCCCGGGTTGCGATCATGATGGTCGGCGCATTGGTGTTGCCGCCCACCAGACGGGGCATCACCGAGGCGTCCACCACGCGCAGACCGTCGACGCCCTTCACGCGGCAGCGGCTGTCGGTGACGGCCAGATCGCCCGATCCCATCGCGCAGGTCGATGTCGGATGGTAGAGCGTCTCGGCCCGCGCACGCACATCGTCGCGCAAATCCGCCATCGTGGCCACATCGGGGCCCGGATAGCGTTCTGCCTTGCGATCATGGTCGAAGGCCGGCGCGTTGAGAATGTCGCGCACCTTGGCCAGCCCGTCGGTCATCACATCGAGATCCCATTCCTCCTCCAGATAATTGGGCTGGATGGCCGGATGGTCGTGGGGATCGGTCGATTTCAGCGTGATCTCGCCGCGGCTCTTGGGATAGAGCTGGCAGACATGCAGGGTGATGCCGTGGCCGCTGGTCTTCTCCATGCCGTGCGGGTTGGAGATGGCCGGGATGAAGACCAGTTGCAGGTCCGGCAGCTCGCCGGCATAGGCCGACTTGATGAAAGCCCCGCCCTGGACCGGGTTCACCGTGAACGGTCCGTCGCCGCGCAGCGCCCAGCGCAGCACCATGTACATGTGCTGGGGCAGGGAGCGCAGGGAATTGCCGATCGAGGTCGCGGACTTTGTCCAGACCTGTGCCGTCACATCGAGATGGTCCTGCAAATTCTTGCCGACACCGGGCAGGTCGTGCTCGACCGAGACGCCCGCCTCGCGCAGCTCGTTGGCGGGACCGATGCCGGACAGGAGCAGGGTCTGGGGCGAGTTGATCGCGCCGCCGGACAGGATGACTTCCTTGCGGGCCGTGATGACGGTGGTTTCACCGTCCAGATCGACTTCCACACCGGTGGCGCGGCCGTTTTCCAGCACGACCCGCCGCACCATGGCGCCGGTGCGCACCGAGCAGTTCTCGCGCTCCAGCGCCGGACGCAGGAAGGCGTCGGCGGCGGAACAGCGTTTGCCGTTCTTCTGGGTGACCTGGTAGGGGCCGAACCCCTCCTGGGCCGGACCGTTGAAGTCGGCATTGCGCTTGTATTGCAGCTGGTCGGCGGCCTTGAGGAAATCCTCGGTCAGCGGGTTAAGCGGGGCGATGTCGGACACCCAGAGCGGGCCGCCCGTGCCGTGCAGCTCGCTTTTGCCGCGGGTCTGGTGCTGCACCTCCTTGAAGGCGGGCAGGGCGTTCTTCCAGCCCCAGCCTTCAGCGCCATAGACCTGTTCCCACTCGTCGTAATTCTCCTTGGCCCCGCGCATGTAGTGCATGGCGTTGATCGAGGAGGAACCGCCCAGCGTCTTGCCGCGCGGCCAGAGGAGTTTGCGGTCATTGAGGTGTTTTTGCGGCTCGGTCCAGTAGCCCCAGTTGAACTGCTCGCCCGTCACCGCGTATTGCAGCAGCATCGGCGTGCGGATGATCGGGCTGTTGTCGCTGCCGCCGGCCTCGAGCACGAGGACGGAGACCGAGGGGTCGCGTGACAGGCGTTCCGCGACCGTGCAGCCGGCCGAACCGGCCCCGCAGATGACATAGTCGAATTCCAGATCACTCATCGCCGGGCTCCACGGTCTCGGAAGCGTCTTCTTCTTCCGGCGCGGCGGGTGTGTCTGGATCGTCGCCGTAGTGGGCGGCGAGGGCCCGCATGGCGGCGAGCGACTCGGCGGTGCGGCCGCCCCATTCCGTGTCGGCGGCGGTGCGGGCGATCACGATATTGCGGCGCTCATCGACCCAGACATACTGGCCGTAGACACCGGCCATGAAGTATTCGCCGTCATAGGCCTCCGGTACCCAGAAATGCAGACCATAGCCGCGATGGGCATAGACCGCGTCCGGACCGGGCTCCTGGAAGTCGGCATTCGGCCGCGTGGCCTGTTCCACCCAGCCTTCGGGCACCAGGCGCTCACCGTTCCAGACACCGTCCTGCAGGTAGAACTGGCCGAAGCGCGCATAGTCCTCGAGCGTCGCGTTGAGGCAGCAATAACCGATCGCCATGCCGCGCTCGCCGGGCACATTCTGGTTCCAGTAGGCCTCGCCGGTCATGCCGATCGGGCCCCAGATCTCCGCCTCGACGATATCGGCCAGCGGCGCATTCCACACGCCGCGCGTGACGGCAGAGAGCACCTGCGTGTTGGCCGAGACATAGTGGAGGTCTTCACCGGCTGGACGGTCACGCTCGACTTCGGCGACCATGGCGTCGATATCGCGGCCGAAGATGTTGGCGCCGAAGAAGAGGCGGCGGATATCGGAATCCGGGGCGCCGTAATCCTCTTCGAAATCCACACCGGCCGACATCATGAGCAGGTGACGCAGCGTGGTCTGGCCATAATCCGTGCCGCCATATTGCGGCGCGAACATTTCCGCGGTCTGGTCGAGATTGGCGATGCGGCCCTGATGGATCGCCATGGCGATCAGCGTGGCGACATAGCTCTTGCCGACCGACCAGGAGGTGTGACGGCTTTCCGGCGTCGAACCCATGAGGTATTGCTCGTGCACCACGGCGCCATTGTGCAGCACCATCAGACCGGTTGCACGCGAGTCGGCGAGCCAGTCATCGACCGTCCGTTCGGCCCCGTTGAAGGTGTAGGCGACATTCGCCTGATCGGTTTCCCGCGGCAGCGGCGTTGCCGATTCGGATGGCTCTATCGTGCGATAGGGGAAAACCTCGTCCATATGGCGAAACGTGTCCGGAAGATGCTCCGGCTGCGTCGCAGCCTGGATTTCGGCCGGCGAGTATTCGGACCAGGGCCGGAAAAACCAGCCAGCGGCGGCGAGGGCCAAAACGCCAACTATAGCGACCAACCCAATGATAAGTTTTTTCATTTGTCTCCCCAGTGACAGCCTTATGAACGCTGTTCACTCGGCAGCCTAAGCACAGTTGAGCGGCTTGAAAAGAGGTCGCGGAAAGGCTGTGTTTGAAAAACGCCGGTGAGGATTACGTGCATCAATTCCGACAAGAATTTTGTGCAAATCCGAGAAACCGGCTGACAGCCGCCATGAGCGGTGTTCATATAACAAATGTGAAACGCGGATCGGTTGGCACATACAAACCGCGTGAAGAGGGGAGTTAATTCCATGAAAAAGCTGAACAAGGCGGCCGTTCTGGGCACGACCGCCATTCTGTCGGGCCTGATCGGTGCGTCCGGCGCACTGGCGCAGGTCGACGTCATCACCGTGACGGCACAAAAGCGCGAGCAGACGCTGCAGGAAGCGCCCGTCTCGGTTGCGGCCGTTACCGGCGAGCAGATCGAACAGTCGCAGATCCGCGACGCGGCCGACTTGCAGACCCTGGTTCCGTCCCTGCGCGTGGCCGAGTTCGCCACGTCCACCAACACCGAATTCAACCTGCGCGGCATCGGTACGTCGAGCTTCAACCCCGGTCTGGAACCGTCGGTCGGCGTCTTCATCGACGGCGTCTATCGTCCGCGCTCCGGTTCGGCGATCAACGACCTGATCTCGATCGAACGTGTCGAGGTTATCCGCGGCCCGCAGTCCACCCTGTTTGGCCGCAACACGCCGGCCGGCGTGGTGTCGATCATCACCCAGCAGCCGGAATACGAGTTCGGCTATGTGGGCGAGCTGACGATCGGCAACAACAACACCCACATTGCGCGCGCCTCCGTCACCGGTCCGATCAACAGCACGATGGCGCTGCGCCTCGATGGCTCCATGCACCAGAGCGACGGCTATATCGACGTCGTTGACGGTCGCGATGCCAATAACCGTTCGCGCCACACCTTCCGCGGCCAGCTGCTGTGGAATCCGGGCGACAATACCGAGGTCCGCATCATTGCCGACTATGGCGGGATCGACGAGAATTGCTGTGCGGCCCCGTTCGCCTTCTACGACCCGATCGACCAGGCCGCGCTTGTCGGTCTCGGCGGTACGGCGGTTCCGGCCGATCCGGAAGGCGGCGACCGGATCGCGATCGACGGCGACCTGAACACCCAGCTGTCGACCAGTGGTATCTCGGCCGAGGTCAATCACGACTTCGAAGCCTTCACCTTCACCTCGATCACGGCGGTTCGCCGCTATGATGAAGACCAGCTGTTCGACGCCGACTTCTCGGATCTCGACCTGGTGAGCCTGCGTCATATCGAGAACCGTTATGACAGCTTCACCCAGGAGTTCCGGGTCACCTCGACCGGCGACAACTTCATGGACTGGATGGGCGGCGCTTTCTACTACAACAACCGCCTCCACTTCTCGAACTCCACGCCGTACGGCGCTGATGCCCGGAACTTCTTCGATGCGGCGTCTGCCGCCGATCCGACGGCCCAGCAGCTGATTTCGGCCTTCGGTCTGCCGCCGGGGTCTGGCGGTGTCGATCTGCTGGAATTCTTCCTGAACATGAACCAGGCAGCCGGTGTGGGGAATTTTGTCCCGCTCGCATCCGGCAATGCGGCTCTGCCGACGACGCCGGCTGAAGGCTTCATCGCGACGTCGCACGGCCTCATCCTGGAAGACTACCAGTATGACACGGAAGCCTGGTCGGTGTTCGGCCAGCTTGATTTCCACCTGACCGATCGCTTCACGCTGACGCTGGGCGGCCGCTACTCGGACGAGAGCAAGGAGATGGTGACCACCATCGACCAGCCCGATCCGATGTCGGCTTTCTCCTTCGTCGATCTGGCGCGCGATCTGCGCCTGGTCACGCCGACGACATGCGATCCGACGCTCTTCCCGATCATCGGCGGCGATGCGTGTGCCTATCTCGTGCCGGCGCTGTTGGCCCAGGCCGGTGTGCCGATCGACCCGACCCAGCCGCTGAGCGAAGCTCAGGCGCGCATGGCGGCGCTCAATCCGCTGCTGGGATTCTCGGCTTTCCAGAACTTCGAGCCGGTCAGCGCGGCGGATTTCCCGACCTCGCGTACCGACACGAACTTCTCGGGCAATATCATCCTGTCCTATGACGTGTCCGACACGCTGAACCTCTATGGTAGCTATGCCACCGGCTTCAAGCCGGGCGGGTTCAACGTCTCGACGAATGCGGCCTTCACCGGCGTGTTCGAGTTCGAGGAAGAGATCTCGCGCTCCTTCGAGATCGGCGCCAAGGGCTCGCTGTTCGACAACCGCATGGTTTATGCGATCGCCTATTTCAACCAGGAGATCGAGGACTTCCAGACGAACAACTTCGTCGGCAATGGCTTTGCGCTTGAAAACGCCGGTTCGATCGAAGTGTCGGGTATCGAATTCGAGGGCCAGTGGTCCCCGGTCGACAACCTGCTCTTCACGGGTGGTTTCACCTATCTGATCGACAGCAAGTACGGCGATTACGAGTTCGCGCCGTGCCCGGACACCTATGTTGACGGTTCCGGCGTGTGGGATGCCGGCGATCCGGACTTCGCCCTGTGCGAACCGGGCAATGAGCGGACCAATGATGCCGGTGTCACCGCGCTGTTCAACGATCTGACGGGCCGCGATCGTGGCAATTCGGAACTGGTCGGCTCGCTCACCGCGACCCTGACCACGCCGCTGAACAATGGCTGGGAAATCGACTGGCGCGGCGAGATGACCTACGTCTCTGAGTTCCAGCACACGACGTCGCAGGATCCGCGTCCGTTCGCGACCCAGGATGCGTTCACGCTGTACAACGCCTCGGTCACGATCGGGTCGGACAGCGACAGCTGGGCGGTGCAGTTCTGGGGCCGCAACATCTTCGACGAGGATTACACCAAGGGTGGCTTCCCGTCGGTGGGTTATCTGGGCGCCAGCTACAACGCCTATCCCGGTGATCCGCAGACCTATGGTGTGACGCTCCGCATCCGCGGCTAGTGAACAAGGTCTTTCCTCCCCGCGTCAGCGGGGAGGGGGACCGCGCCGGAGGCGTGGTGGAGGGGCCGTCGGAGCGAAGCGCCGGCGGAAGAAGGTCAGCGACAGATTCGACCGCCCTCCCGGCGCAGTGCGCCGGGCCCCTTCGACCCGCAGCTTCACTGCGGCCCACTTCCCCACGATGTGGGGAAGAAAGATGGCGGCTAGTGAACATCGTTCAAAAATGACTTTGACGGCGGGCGAAGGCTGGTTAGCCTTCGCCCGTTGTTGTTTCGGAGAGCGTGATGCTGCTCATCGTTCTGGCCGGTTCCGTTCTCGGTATTACCGCCATGGTGGTGCTGAATATGTGGCTCGGCCTGTCCGAGCCCGCCCGGCTCCGCGATCTGGAAGATGCGGTGGCCCGGCTCGATACCGATTCCGTGGGATATGAGGCCGGCGAGGGCGGACTGGTGACGCCCGATGGTCTCAGCGCGCTCATACCGTCCCGCGACGGGCGCACCATCGGCCTGCTGGTCGCGCGCGGCAGCGATTTCGTCATTCGCTATCTCGGCCCGGGCAGTGTGCGCGCTGCTGAAACCGGTGCAGACGGCTCGCTGCTGCTGCGTCTCAACGATTTTGCCTTCGCGCCGGCCCGGCTGAGTTTCAGTTCGGCCGATCAGGCGCAATCCTGGGCCGACAGGCTCAACGCATTGAAGGGGTAAGCCATGGACGCGCCGGATTTTGTGGAAAACTTCGATCCGATCTGGATCGCCATCCCGCTCTTCGTGATCGCGGTTTTCGCCGAGATGCTGTTTGCGCGAGCGACCGGCCGTGTCCGTTTCGAGGCGCGCGACAGCGCGGCCAGTCTGGTGATGGGGCTGGGAAACACTGTGTCGGCCGTGTTGTTCGGTACCGTGCTGGCGATCTGGTCCATGTTCGTCTACGAGCACCGGCTTTTCGATATCGGTTTTGCTTGGTGGGCTTGGATCCTGGCCTTCGTGCTGGACGACTTCGTCTATTACTGGTCGCACCGTTTTGCCCACACCGTGCGCTGGTTCTGGGCCGACCATGTGGTTCACCACTCCTCCCAGCACTACAATCTGACAACCGCGCTGCGCCAGCCCTGGCTGAACCCGCTGACGCTGAAATTCCTCTGGTTGGGCTCGGCGCTCATCCTGCTGGGCTTCCATCCGGCGATGATTGCCTTCGTCGGCTCGCTCAACCTGATCTACCAGTTCTGGATCCACACCGAGGCGATCAAGAAATGCCCGGCCTGGTTCGAGGCGGTGATGAACACGCCCTCGCACCATCGGGTCCACCACGCCACCAATCCGGTCTATCTCGACCGGAATTATGCCGGTGTCTTCATCATCTGGGACAAGATGTTCGGTACATTCCAGCCCGAGCTGGAGAATGAGACATGCCGCTATGGCATCGTGAAAAACCTGGGCACCTACAATCCGCTGAAGATCAGCCTGCATGAATGGTGGGGTATTATCGACGACATGCGCCACGCGCGCTCGCTGCGCGATGCCGCCCTGTATCTCCTCGCCCCGCCGGGCTGGTCGCCCGACGGTTCGCGCGCGACATCGAAACAGTTGCTGGCGAAATGGCAGGCCCGCCAGACCAGCCAGGCCGACCAGCCGCCCGCCGAGGCTGCGGAGTAGGCGCGCACGGATGCAACCATCCCCCTGAATACCTCGTTTTCTCCCGGCTGAAAGCCCGGCGAAGGTCGGGCGGACTGCCGGGATCTTCGGGAAGCTCATCGCCTGAGACGACTTTCGGTCGATCCCGGATCTCCAGCCTGCTTCCGCAGGCTGGAGCCTGCGCCCTCGAAAGCGGGTGGCCGGGAAAAACGTGTAGGGTGGAAGAGAAAGTACCAACGCTCCACCAAGCACCGTCACCCTGACGAAAGTCAGGGCCCAGCTCATAGAGCGTGGTGGCCGCGATCTCGCACTTATCCTTCACATCGCCAACGCTCGGTCCGAGCCCGTACAGCCAAAATATCCCTTTACGATCTGGGTCCTGACTTTCGTCAGGATGACGGTTTGTGGGGCTGGGCCGGAAACTTATCCCCACCCCCTCATTTGCCCTTACGATCGTCAGCGGTTTCCGGGATGGGAGGCATGAGCTCAGTCCCTTGTGCCCGGGAGCGTGCGGAGCTCGTCCGCGCCTGGTGGGTGACAGCATCAGGCTCCGGCGTGGCCATCTGCGGGGACA
>Ga0189275_100239_pt1 | contig 49763 bp, 43 predicted proteins | sample N19A6minimetaG_FD_130329 | JGI IMG/M metagenome (GOLD analysis project Ga0189275, IMG submission 130329) | Marine microbial communities from the Costa Rica Dome - N19 A6 mini metaG | ecosystem: Environmental > Aquatic > Marine > Oceanic > Photic zone | place: Costa Rica: the Eastern Pacific...
GTTTTGTCTTTATGCGGATCGCCGATTATCACCGCTTTACCACCGCCTAAATTCAATCCCGAAATAGCCGCTTTATATGTCATACCACGAGATAATCGAAGTACATCTTTAAGTGCAGCCGCTTCATTTTCATAATTCCACATACGCGTACCGCCCAAAGCCGGACCTAATGTCGTGTCATGAATAGCAATGATGGCGCGTAATCCTGATTCAGGATCAGAACACATAACAATTTGTTCATGTCCATGTGCTTGAAGTGCATTAAAAATGGGAAAATTCGGATTTAATTCTTTCTTATTCATAGTTTTTAGAGTAGGTGCTTCAGTCATTATGTAGAAAACTTTTTGTGATGAAATAAATAATTATGGAAACGCTTCCATAAAGCTCTTCATTTATAGGAAGACTCTCAACTTTTTGCCTTAATTTTACGATTAAGGCAAGCCTTCAAATATAAGAAAACATATGCTATATGTGGGAATTTGAGCCCGTGTTTTTTCTGAGAGAAAAAACGAGTAATCTTTATTGGCTTATATCAAGTTTCCAACTATAGTTTTAATATTTAAAATTGTAACAGATTAAGTATTTAAGCTACGATATTGTATTTTATAACAAATTAAGTCATTTGGCTTGGCTCTTTTGGTTTGATCGCCACGTTGCCTTTTATGTATAAAAAAATAAATAAAGTAAACCATGTCATTCCGCTGGGTATTCGCGCAGCCGGACGAGGACATCCCTACATCTGTATTAGAGCAGAAGCTCGGAGTCCCGGCAAAAATAGCCGAATTATTGGCTATTCGCGGTATAGAAACATATGATGATGCAAAACTCTTTTTCAGACCTACCATAGACAGAATTCATGATCCGTTTCTGATGAAGGATATGGATCTTGCAGCTGAAAGGTTGGCATTAGCCATTCGCAATGGTGAGAAAGTACTCGTTTACGGCGACTACGACGTAGATGGTACCACTGCTACGTCTTGTATTTATCTATTTTTGAAAGAGTTTGGAGTGGCCGTTGATTACTATATTCCGCACCGCTTTAAAGAAGGATATGGAATAAATCCTGAAGGTATTAAATATGCAGAAGAAAACGGTTGCCACCTTATTGTTTCTGTTGATTGTGGAATCACGGCGATTAAGGAAGCACTTGTTGCCAAAGAAAAAGGCATCGACCTCATAATATGCGATCATCACACCGTTGGAGATGAGATTCCGGATGCAACGGCCGTTCTGGATCCTAAACGTCCTGATTGTTCATATCCTTTTGATGGGCTTTCCGGAGCAGGCGTGGGTTTTAAACTGATACAAGGAACAATCATTAAACTGGGACTTCCTAAGAAAATAGCGTATCAGTTTTTGGATTTAGTGGCAATCTCTATTGCATCAGACATAGTGCCTATTGTGGATGAAAACCGCATCTTAATGAAAGAAGGGCTACAGATGATCAGGAAAAAGCCAAGAGTTGGAATTAAAGCTTTGCTCGATCTTATCAGGATGCCGAGGGAGGAAATAAACACCACTAAGATAGTTTTTTCAATCGGTCCCAGGATCAACGCTGCCGGAAGAATGGGAGATGCAACAACCGCCGTAAAGTTGATGATTGCAGAATCAGAAGCAAAAGGAAAAGCGTATGCGCACGAGTTGGAATCTGTAAATATGAAACGACGTGATAAAGACAGCAAAACAATGGAAGAAGCGCTGTCTATGATCGACGAAGATATGGATATGGACGAAGCCTCGATTATGGTGTTGTATAAACAGGATTGGCATCTCGGCGTGATAGGAATTGTCGCGTCCAGATTAGTAGATTTATATCACCGACCAGCGATAATGTTAAGTAGCGTTGAAGGTGTTATAAAGGGGTCAGGCCGAAGCATTAAAGGTTTTAATATCTATAATGCGATGAAAAAGTGTACAGATTTATTAGAGCAGTTTGGAGGACATGAGTTTGCAGCCGGGCTGACCATTAAAGACGGAAAACTATCAGAATTTAAAAGAAGGATGGGCGAAATCGCCTATCTGGATCTTTCAGAGAACACCTTTGAGCCTGAACTTCAGATCGATACGGAATTAAATCTGGAGGATATTGATATGAAGTTCTGGAAACTGTTGAATCAATTTGAGCCTTACGGTCCGCATAATCTTCGACCTGTTTTTGTAAGTAAAAAAGTTCAGGCAGTGGGAGTGCCAACAATTGTTGGTAACGGGCATTTAAAAATGAAAATACGACAAGGTGATTCGGGTGTTTTTGACGCTATAGGATTTAATATGCACGAATATCTTCCATTTGTGCGCAAAGACACGTTCGATATGGCCTATGTTGTTGAAGAAAATAACTGGAATGGACGGCGTACCCTTCAGGTGAGGATTAAAGATATTCATCAGAATTAAAGAGAGAATATTTGAGACCTGAGTGCCGATTTTGAACCTTTTAATCTGCATAATAAATTCACTATTGACACGCCGCGGTTGTTAACAAAATAATACCGCTTGGTTATGTATGCAATTACCTTGAAGGACAGGCTTATGAGCGAGAAACAACGAAAAGAACAATTCTCTGCAAATTGGTATTGCTGTTAGATAATAATCCTTCTATCTTTGTCGCCCTTCAAGCTGTCACAGCTGGTTGGAAATCTACCGGGACTGTAGCTCAGTTGGTAGAGCAACGGACTGAAAATCCGTGTGTCGGCGGTTCAATCCCGCCCGGTCCCACCTTTAGATAAAGCCTTGTCAGACATAGAGATATGATCTTTCAAGGCTTTTTTATTGAGGCTTATATTTTCTTCTATTTCTGATTTGGGACACGTATGGGACACGGGAGTATCATTTAACTTGTCGTTTTTTAAGCTCAATGAATTGGGTGAGACTACGATTTCTGTCTTTTAGACCTCACTATCGTTTTAAAAAGATACTATTAAGACGAATTAGCCGATTTAATAAACTTGTTTATAAAGAGCACTCACAAACTTCTCGCTTTGAAATATTCTTTTTCTAGTCTATCGCAAATGGGGCATGAACATCTCTGTAGTTCTTGAAGAACATTTCTTCTATTTCCAATTTTTTTCTATCTAGGTCATGATTCTTATTAACGATTAGGTATGAGCTTATCGTTGGGTATTCGTAATGCTCAAATAGTTTGTCGCTTATGAGTTGTGGAATGTGTTCTGTATAGATTTTAAATCTAATATTCATTTCTAGACTCTCAATAATCATACCCTTTTTTATGGATCTTGCCCCAATAAATCCAAATGAAGCATTGGGGTATGCTTCTGAAAGTATTGGTATTATACTAGCACAAGTAATAAAAACCCTTACAGGATATTGATAATTTGTAATTATTTGGTATTTACTCTTGCTTAGCTCATGGTTCTTTGCATAGAATTTAATACCAAAGACATCTCCTGCATGATGTTCAGCTCTTATGATATATCTTTGATTATTATCTAATGAAGTGAATGAGTAAATGTAGGTAGAGAGATGATCAGAACTATCTTCAATAACCTCTTTATGTGCAAAAGTTACTGGATAAGGCTTTTGTGTTATACGCAAACTTTTTTACTGAGTAAGTAATGGATTAAATGCATTTTTTTCATAATTATGAAAGTCTGATGCAACTTTTTTATTACTTACTAAATCTTTTCTAGAAATAACAGCTCTCTTTTCATCTTTTAGATAAGACCAATTTCTATTATTTACTTTATGAGAATCTACTTTAGACAAACTTTTCGACTCTACTTTAGTTCTTTTAAATAGATTAAACTTACTCATTTTGCCTTGTCACTTAAATTAATTACTACAAATATAATTGACACAATATAATTAATATTCAAAACTATTGAAAGTTATGTGTTCCCAGTAAACTACTAGTTGTTATAAATGTTTCATTAATTTTTTAAAATGAGAACAGTGAAAAAAATGTGAAATAAAAAAACTTGATTAATCAAAACAATAAATCCGTTTATAGTGTAAGAAAATACCCCTAATAAACTTTTTTGATCGAGTGGGTTTATTATATCCCTTTTAGGGAGTTCGATTCGTTCGATTTTAGCCGTAAAATACGGTTAGAATGCTTATTGCTATCGTGTAATTTATAGGTTCTAAATACGTTGAATCAAATTAAGTATCACATTTACGACACTCAATCCTATCTTAAAATTTTAATTCCTGTTGAAAAATCTTCAGAAGGTCTTAAATCTTTTCCAGACGTGTTATTCCAAACATCAGTTATCACTGAGTCTGTAAATAAATAATTATTATGAAACTGAAGAGTATCTCTAAAGTTCATTTCTATTAAAGTGTTATTGAGCTTCATTGTTGATGCCATTAAATCTCTCTCGGTTGTATTATAGTCATCCATAAGTCCTTTAATTGAATCTTCAGCATTGTAGTACGTAGCCGAATCTTCTCTCATGTCAGCATATTCATCAATAATTCTATCTAAATAGTAATCTCTTGAGTAATCTGCTTCTCTGTAATTACTAACACTTTCAAGCATATCCTCAGCATTACTATAGTAGCTACTATAAGTGTTACTAAGCTCAAAAACATTCGTAAATAATTTTTCTTTATTAAAAACATAACCGTTTGATAGGCTTATAATATCTTCCAAGTAAACTCTAACTGAATCAAACTTCTCAGCAGTAGGTGCTGCTGCTAGATCGTCACCGATGCTATCAAATTTTTTTGAAAACTCTTCGTAAAAATCTTTTGAACTCATTATGGATTGGCTACCAACTTGGTCTCTACTTTGATAGATACTTTTATGAGCGTTGTCCACCCTTCTTATTATAGATGATAATTCTTCTCTAGTCTCAATTTCGTACTCAGATTCACTACAAGCTGGAAAAATTATTATAATTATTAAAAACAAATAAGATGCAAATCGCATAAAGTTAGCCTTTTCTTTTACGAGCTATTTTAAATTTTCATAGATACTTATCTTACATATTATTTTTGAAAATTCACACTAAATATTTCGTAGGTTATTCAATACCAATTAGTTAATTCAAATAATATCTTCTTTTTTTCGGTGGAATAACCTAAATCCTTAGGAATTATTAAAATACTACGTTTCTAAAAGCCTTAGGTAGATTATTAGGATCCCATCTTAAAGAATCTACTTCTCTCTGTCTTTCAGCTAATCTCTTATATCTCTTAAAGCGCCGTGTTTCTTTACCATTGTAATGAGTTTGCCACCGTTTTTGAGTTCTAAGGCGTTCAATCTCTTTTTCTAGTCTCCAATACTCATTATTATACTTAGAATATCTAGAGCTAGTTTGTGATTCATAGAATATAGTCTTTGTGTAAGCATCTCTAGACTTCCAAATTCTAGAGCCATAAGCTTTGTATAAGATTCTGCATCTATTTCCTGTTTTTGGACATAAGAAAAAAGGCACTTCTCCAATACCTAAATTCGATGGGATAAAATCTATTTCAATCCTATAGTTGCACTTTTTTGTTTCGCCTGACCATGAGTTAGTTGAAGTATAATCCAATTCTATAAAGCAATCATGATCTGTATAATTTGAGCTTACTGAAATTGAACTATTGTCACTCCATTTAAGAGTAAAAAACTTAATCTCTCCTTTTTCAATGAACTTATTTTTAAGCAAATAACTTAGCTCAATTCTTTTAACTTCTTTAGTAGTTATTCCTGTTCTATCTCTTCCCATTTTTCATTCCAATATTTTACTAGCTTTATACCGTAGGTATTAATGACTTGATCTATAAATCTTTCTATTCTTTAGATTAACCAACGGATAAATGAAATTAGGTTGTTGAGCTAATACCAAACCTTTGTTAGTTCTTAATTGATTTGGAGACAGTAAAAGAGTTCTATCAGAACCAAAGACCTTTAAGCGAACCTTTGAAATATTGTTCTGTTTCATTCCTTTAACATCATTCAAAGTAATACCTTCAATTTGAACTAGGTTAGATTCCATCTTGATATATTTATGTTTCTCAGCAAGTTTACGATAATTATAAGCCGTCTTATTACTTACCTTTAATGTATCTTCAATAAAAGAAAGGGAAACGGGGTATCGAGTTGTCAGGGAACGCCTACTTTGTCGTTCTTTCTCGATCCCTTTGTTTCCCGTTTTAACTACACTTGATAGAAAAGCTCCTATCATAAAAGCTTTAATTGTTTCAAAGTCTTTCTTTTGTAGCAAAGCACATCTATTAAACTTCCAATTCTCTAAACTGTGAACCGTTTGAAGTGATCTTGCATACAATCTTTTAGAATCACTTTTATACATCCAGTCTCTTTTCTCTATCCAATTAACGGCGCTATAAATTGTAGATACTGAAAGCTCTAAAAAGTTTGAAAGTGTATCAAATGGCTTATCCCTTAATTCGCATGTAGATGAATGAAGAAACAATAAACCCAAGTATGTATTAACCTCAGATACTTTACGCTCTCTAAGAGCAAATTGAGCCATTTCAACGGGAACTTTTAGATACTTTTCTACCATATCAATCAAATAACCGTGTTTGATTGTCCTCAGGAAAAAGCGCCGTATCGGTTGTTAGGTATTCTGCTTTATGTCCAGTAATTGGATCTTTACCTTTCTTATAAACAGCTACTCTATCAACCTTTCTAAAGTCTCTGATAAAGTAGCATACATTACCTCTTAGAATGTTCAACTCTAAGGCAACTTGTAACCGTGTTTTTGGGACTTGTTTTAAGCACTCAAACACTCTAATCTTTTGTGATCTTTTCTCTTTTGAATCCATAGTGATATTCCTTTAAGCATTATTGATTGAATACCACTATTATTAATAAGTGATATTCTTAGGGTAAGCGATTCGAGCGCTTGCCCTTTTTTATGCTTCTATCTTTTTGGATTCTAACCACTCTTGAATATCGGATTTAAGCCATCCAACCACTCTTTCTGATATGTTTACCCTCTTAGGTAGGTCGCCTCTCTTTTCCATTCTCCAAAGTGTAGGAAGGGAGACGGATAATAATTTACTAAGATCCTTTGCTCTAATTACTTCTAAGTTTTTCATGTGATTTCATTTTGATTAATGAGTTCGCATGAAATTATAAAACGGTCAAGACTGGCGTTGAATTGGATTGCCAAGACTAATCCAATTAATTATCCTTAAAGCCTAAATGATTTCTCACAGCACTTGTTGATGGATACTTTCCATGATAAGGAAATTCTACTTTCAAATGTTCTAAAACCATTTCGGCAACTTTATTATTACTGTGATACTTATTTATAAATGATTCGAGGTGTTGATCTTTAAACTTTTCATGTAAATAATCCCAAAATTTATCGTACTTGTCATTAAGATTTTCACCATGATAGAATTCATACCCGTTTGCTATAAAACTTGAAACAATTCCGTCAATAATATTAACCTTTCTTTCTTGTAAATAGTATTGCATTGGGCTTTTTACTACATGTAGTATTAACATCCTTGCGTCATAGTTTAATTTATTTTGAAGATCTAAATCATAAATTAATTCATTAATCTTATTTAACTCCATAACCTTACTATGCTCAATTATTTCTTTTCTGATTGAGGCTTCTATTAATAAATCAGCGTTATAAAATTCTTGAAAACTTTCATTGTTAAGTTCCTCGTACATTAAAAGCATCTTATTCAAGTTATCTTTAATAGATATCAAGTTTGCTGAAGCGCCTATTTTATCTGCACTCGTGCTTAGGTATGTTCTATACCTTTTATTTTCAGTTCTGCTAACTAATATTTCGCATTCATTATAGTTTCCTAAATCTATTTGATTGAATGTTTTTAAGGTTTTCTTTGACCCCAACCATGCTACATAATTGTCTGTATAAGTTTTTAAAGTGACTTTAGTTTTTCGCTTATTCTTCATCTATGCAATCTTATAGATTTTGGTTTTTTTGCCGTTTAGAATTGATTCCAGCTGATAAGCCCAATTTTCTATGGCAATTCGTTTTTCGTCCATGTAATCATGTCGATCATAAACAGCCGTTACTTTACTGTCTCCAGCCAATCCTTTGTGATTTAATACCTTGCCTAATACGGTTCGGTTGACTCCCATTTTTGCCATGAAACTTGCTGATGTACGGCGCAAATCGTGAATCCTAAAGTCAGATACCTTTGAGGCTTTACTAACTCTTACAGCCGAATGTTGAAGCCATCCGATAGGCTCATTTACTTTTGCTGGGGATTGAAAAACGTAATCGCTATCGCTATTAATTTCTTTCATCTCTTCAAGTAACTCTAAGGCAAATTCTGATAATGGTACATAGTGCGTACGCTTTGCTTTAGTCTCTTCTTCTGGAATTATCCAAGTATCGTTATTTATATCAGCCCATTTCATACGCCTAGTTTCTCCAAGTCTTTGACCTGTTATCAAAAGCATCTTAAATACTTGCTGAAAAGGGGTGTTTTCTAGTTCAAAGGCTTTCCAAAGTTCAATGATCTCTTTTTCTGAATACACTCTATCCCTTGTATTCTCTTCTCCTAATGGCTTCACAGTAGAAACTGGATTGAACTCACAAAGCGCCTTTTTCATACCAAAGCTACACATACTTGAAAGGATAGCTCTTACTCTGTTTGATTGTATCGGTGCTTCTTCTGCAATCTCTTCTAAAAATTCTATGATGTGAACCCTGCTTAATTCTTGAATTTCAATATTGCCAATACTTGAAACTATAAAGTTATCTATACGGCGCTTATAATCTTCTTGAGTTGATTTCTTTAATGTTGGTAGGTGTCTTTCTTTATAAGATTCTGCAAGGTCTGATATAGTTATTATCTCTCTTCGCCGTGAGAGCATTTTCTCTTTCTGTGGGTCTATCTCTTGCTTGGCTTGTATGTATAGTTCATCTGCCATAGTTCGAGCCTTAGAGAGTGAAACCATTGGATATTTACCAATCGTATAGCGTTTACTTGTGCCATTAACTCTGTATCTAAAAACAAAAGTTTTGCTTCCAGCTTTTGACACCCTTAAAACCAAGCCTGTTTTTAATTCATCACTTATTTCTACACGGCTTTCTGATGTAGAACAGTTTCTAATAAATGAATCTGTAAGTTTTTGCTTTGGCATGGTTTTACATTTTGGGACACACATGGGACACAGCAATATGAAATGCTATGAAATAATATTTTCCTAAATGTAATCTTTAAACCATTACAAAACAATAGCAAGAGAAGGTTAATGATTTTTTATGATAAGCTATGAAATACTAGATATTACGGACTGAAAATCCGTGTGTCGGCGGTTCAATCCCGCCCGGTCCCACAGAAACCTAAAGCCTTGTATCGCAATAAATTAAAGCGATGCGAGGCTTTTCTGTTTCAATCATAATCTATTTGCCAAACTACTCTCGTTACAGCTCTGTTACAGTAGAATTAATTGTTACTACTTTTAGTATAGACACAAATTTTATAAAATTTCAGGATGATTTTGGAAATAACTAATTAAATAAACGTAATACAATTAATCATGAGGTTACGGGGTAGATTCCTAACCGGGGAGCTCTAAAGAAGCTCTTATAATTTGATAGAGAAAGTGTTAGAGATTTTTTTATCGCTGTATAGCTATTGCGAAACTTAATTTACCAGACACAAAATGAGATAAGTTTTAAACAAGAAAGTATAAGGTTTACAAGAGATTTTCTTTTATATTTAGATTCAATTTTTAAAAACTACCATTGACTAAATTTTCATCTAAAATACTCAAAGCGATATCTGTCGCATTACTGCTATTCTTTAGCTTACACAGCTTTAGTGTGCATGGGTTTGCTGATTCATTAATCTATTGCTTTGAATCGAATGGTGATATTAATATAGAATCCACATCCTCTTTTTCATTAGGTACAACTTCAAATTGTGATGAGTATATAAATGTTATTCATTCCGAAACTGAAGCTGAGTACCATTCGGATTCAGATCATTGTTTTGATTGTGATGATGTAGAAATCTCAGAAACTTGCATAAAAGAAAATAGAGTAAATCGTTTTGACCAGAATAAAACGATTTACAAGATCATTACTGATCTTTATCAATCTACTTCTATTTTACCCGAAACAGCAAGTAACCAATTAGTTGTTTTTATACCTTCTATTATCGAACAGCAAGATTTAGCTTCCTTAGAAACAGTTGTTCTTCTGAATTAGCCTCACACCTTATTTACTAAAGCTCTAAATGTATATGAATGCAGGATTCTGCATTTCATGCATCTTCTCGAGAGTTTTTAGTCTTCATCTATACACGGGCTTTTGGGGCTTACTCCATTCAGCCTGAATTTTATAATTGATTTCCTTTTAGAGGAAACCATTCTATTTATCTATGATCAACAAAATTATTTCTTTTTCAATAAAGAATAAGTTCATCATCGGCTTATTCATTTTAACCTTGATTGGAGTTGGAACATACTCCATGATGACCATTAATTTGGGATCTGTACCGGACATAACTAATAATCAGGTACAGGTAATTACCGTGTCGCAGAATTTAGCGACCGAAGATATCGAGCAATTTGTAACCTACCCGGTAGAACTGGCGATGGGAAATCTTCCTGGTGTAACTGAAATCCGTTCTGTTTCAAGATTTGGGCTTTCCGTTGTTACTATAGTATTCGAAGATAATATGGGTACTTATCTGCCCCGGCAATTAGTGCAAGAAAAACTCAATGAAGTTAAAGAAGACATCCCCGAAAAATTCGGCTCCCCAAATATGGGGCCTATTACAACCGGATTAGGAGAGATTTATCAATATACCATTGTTCCACAAGCAGGATTTGAGGATGAATATTCACCAACAGAATTGAGAACTATTCAGGACTGGATTGTTAAACGTCAAATGACCTTGGTTGATGGTGTGGTAGAAGTAAATTCATTTGGAGGAAGTATCAAACAATATGAAGTGGCGATTGACCCTGACAAATTAAACGCCATGGGAGTTACAATTTCTGAAGTGTATGATGCTCTCGCTATGAACAATGTAAATACCGGAGGTGCTTACATAGAAAAAAATAAAATGGCGAATTTCATCCGTGGAGAGGGACTTATCCGTTCTTTAGAAGATATAGGCAGTATTGTAATAAAAAACGAAGATGGAATTCCTGTTCTTATTAATGACGTAGCCGAAAAAGTACAATTTGGTACACAAACCCGATACGGTGCTTTTACACAAGACGGTCACGAAGCAGTGGGTGGAATGGTGCTCATGCTTAAAGGAGCAAATCCTAATGATGTTATTCAAAATGTAAAAGAGAGAATTGAAAGCGTACAAACTTCTTTACCTGAAGGGCTTAAAATTGAACCTTTTCTGGACAGAAGTAATCTTATTGCGCGAACAACAAGTACGGTCTCCAAAAATTTAATTGAAGGGGCGTTAATCGTCGTATTTGTTTTAGTGATTTTACTTGGGAGTTTGAGAGGAGGTTTAGTCACCGCATCACTCATTCCCCTTTCATTACTTTTTGCCTTTATTATGATGAGAGCAACCGGAGTATGGGCAAACCTGATGAGCCTTGGAGCCATTGATTTTGGAATTATTGTAGATGGGGCTGTCATCATCGTAGAAGGCACTGTACATGAGATAGAAAAAAGAATTAAAGCAGGCAAAAGTAAGTTTGGCAAAAAACAAATGGACGAGCTTACTTATAAAGCCAGTAGCACTATGATGAATTCTGCTTTTTTTGGTCAGTTAATCATCCTTATTGTATTTGCACCTATTCTATTTCTTGAAGGTGTGGAAGGTAAAATGTTCCGTCCCATGGCCTTTACTTTTGGCTATGCTGTAATTGGTGCCATTATTCTTTGCCTTACCTATGTACCCATGGTTTCTGCAATAGTAATGAAGCCTTCTGCCAACAAAAATGGATGGCTTGCACGATTTGAACAATCTCTTGAAAAAGTCAGTAATAAGCTTATTGGAGGGCTACAACGAGTTTATAACCCTCTTTTAGAAATTGCATTAAAGAGAAAGTTAATTGTAATTGGTGCAGCTATGATTCTGTTTTTAGGGTCATTATTTACATTTTCTCGTATGGGTGGTGAATTTATTCCACAACTGGATGAGGGAGATATTGCCATGCAGGCATTAATCAGACCCGGTAGCGGATTAAGTGAATCCATCGATATTTCCACAAAAACTCAGGATATTTTGTTAAACAATTTTCCTGAGATTAAAACCGTAGTGTCCCGAATTGGTGTAGCCGATATCCCAACTGATCCTATGCCCATGGATATTGCAGATATGGCGATCATTTTAGAAAAAGATAAAACTAAATGGACGTCCGTATCCTCGAAAGATGAGCTAATTGCTAAAATTAAAGAGAAGCTGAACCAAGAACTTGTAGGCGTTAATTTGGTATTCAGCCAGCCGGTAGAACTTCGATTTAATGAACTAATTACAGGTGTTCGGGAGGATGTAGCTGTTAAACTATATGGTGACGATCTCGAAATTCTTGCACAGAAGGCTGAAGAAATGTCCTCACTTATCCAAACGGTACCGGGTGTTGGTGATGTAAACCCCGAAAAAACGGCGGGGCTTCCACAAATGACTGTTAGATATAATCGGCAGAAAATAGCTCAATATGGTCTTACTATTTCTAAGCTCAATGATTACATAAGTACGGCTTTTGCCGGCGGTGTAGCAGGAGTGGTATTTGAGGGAGAAAAAAGGTTTGATTTAGTGGTTCGTTTTGATGAATCCAATCGTCAAAGTATTGAAGATTTACGGTCATTATATATTGATCTGCCGAGCGGTTCACAGGTGCCTATCGAGGAAATTGCCGATATCAGCTATCAACCCGGGCCCATGCAGATTTCCCGTGATAACACGTTCCGACGAACATCTGTTGGTATAAATACACGGGGTCGTGATGTGGAGTCTGTGGTTACGGATATTCAGAAAAAACTGGATGCTGAACTGGATCTTCCCGTAGGATATTACATCACCTATGGAGGAGAATTTGAAAATCTACAACGTGCAAAAAGCAGATTATCAATTGTTGTGCCTATTGCACTCTTCCTCATATTTTTGCTGCTTTATTTTGCCCTGAATTCACTTTCACAATCTGTAATGATTTATCTGGCCATTCCATTGGCCGCAATCGGTGGGATTTTCTTTCTGGCACTCAGAGATATGTCGTTTAGTATTTCCGCAGGAGTAGGATTCATTGTGCTTTTTGGAGTAGCAGTACTCAATGGCCTCGTACTCATAAGCCGATTCAATTCATTAAAAGAAGAAGGAGTAACTGATTTGAAAGAACGAATTTTAATTGGAACTAAAGAGCGACTGCGCCCAATTTTGCTGACGGCAATAGCCGCTATTATGGGTTTCACACCTATGGCATTCTCGGCGTCAGCAGGTGCCGAAGTGCAACGACCTTTAGCAACCGTTGTTATAGGTGGATTGATTAGCGCAACTTTACTCACGCTAATTGTACTACCTGTTTTATACGCCTACGTAGAACGCAGAGCAGAGAAAAAAGCTCGTAAAAAAGGGCTAAAAGCTTCGCTTATGTTAGCTTTTCTAATAGGTACCGGAAATATCATTGCCCCATCCGTTGTAAACGCACAATCTTTACAAGTTGATAGTTTACAGGGAATTTCGCTGGAGCAAGCAGTCCAAAAAGCAATGGATAATTACCCCGCTATTAAAGCAGCACAGCTTGAAGTTAAAAGTCAACAGGCACTCAGGAAATCCGCTTGGGAAATTGGTGATACTGAGGTGTTCACAGGAAAGGAAGAAGTGGGCAATGGTTCAGACGGAGTTACCACAAAATTTGGTGTGGCTCAAAACCTGGATCTTTTTGGTATTGCTTCCCGGGTAAACCTCCAAAAGGAAAAGGCAAGCCTTGCTGAGATTAATGTTGAATTAACGAATATAGAGATTGAACTAATGGTAAAGCAAAGCTGGGCAACAGTATATGCTGCTAAACAGAAGTATGAGCTGTTAGAACAACTAAATGCCCAGTTTAAAGACATCGCAAGAGCCGCTGAATTACGACTGGAAACGGAAGCCAGTTCTAAATTGGAATATCTTGCAACGCTCAATCAAGCCACTAAAATCAAAATTCAAACTGAGCAGGCCTTCAGAGGTTATCTAAGTGCTATTCAAAATTTGAATAAATGGTTCAACGATGATCAAACATATACCACTGATTTGATTTCTTCTGAAAAGTTAGATGCGCCCATTAATTTTGATACTGTTTCATTTAATAATCATCCTTTTTTGAATATGGCTGAGCAGAGAGTTGAAGTGGCGGGTGCCGTTGCAAGAAATAACCGAAGTGAGTTCTTGCCAAAGCTTAGAGCGCAGTACGGTTTTCAGGAAATTGCCGGGCAATCAGGATTCTATAAATATGAACTTGGCATTAGCTTTCCGCTATTGTTTTGGTCAAATCTGGGTAAAACTCAATCCGCAAAGATAAAAACAGATATTGCCCGACAAAATCTTGATCAGGTTCAGAGAGAGTTAAACAGCCGGTACAACAGTATGCAAGAAAACTACCTAAAGTGGCTTAGTTCTTGGCAATATTATAAAAACGAAGCATTGCCATTGGCAGAAGAACAACGAAAAGGTGCATTAACCGCTTACAAAGAAGGAGCTATTGATTACGTAATGTTCCTGCAAAATATCCGCGATGCCATCACCATTGAAATTGATTCCTGGGATGCTTTTGGCGAATACCTGAACAGTCGCTACCAACTGGAATACTACCTGAATACTTCTAAATAACACATTTTAAAACAATCCTATTATGAATAACCAACAAATAAATCTCACACTATTTATAGTGCTAATTTCACTTTTTACGGCGTGCAATACCTCTAAAGTTGAAGAACAAGAATCTACGAATGCCGAGAATGCAGCCATGGTACAGGTTACTGAGGGAGAAGAGGAAAATGCGGCTCATCTTTCTGAACTCAAGTTTAACAGCCTTGGAATACAAGTAGATACTTTACCAAAAAGAGCTATTTCTGGCTTAATCAAAGCTAATGGACAACTGGAAGTTCCCCCTCAGCATGAAGCAACCGTGACCGCTATTTTGGGAGCAAATGTAACTGCTATAGAAGTTATTGAAGGTGATAAGGTCAATAAAAATCAGGTGCTTGCTTATTTATCTCATCCTAATCTAACCAATATACAAACACAATATGTACGCACCTATGAACAGATGTTGTACTTAGAAAAAGAGTATGCTCGCCAAAAAAGGTTGTATGAAGGGGAAGTAGGTTCGGGTAAAAACTTTCAGGAAACCGAAGCGAATTACAAGGCTACCGTTGCAGAAGTAAAAGGCTTTGAAGCTCAGCTTAGGCAATTAAATTTATCTGTAGATAAAATCAGAAGTGGAAATATCTATGAGCAGATTCCTGTGGTAAGTCCTATTCAAGGATATATCGAAGGAGTAGAAATACAGATCGGACAGTTTGTTGATCCTCAAACCGAATTATTTATGATTGTGAACAATGAACATATACATGCCGATTTAATGGTGTTTGAAAAAGATGTGTATCAGGTTAAAAAAGGACAGAAGGTTTCTTTTACTGTACAATCGATCCCTGATGGAAGATTAACTGGGAAAATATACTCAGTGGGAAAACAGTTTGAACAAAATCCCAAAGCGGTACATGTACATGCAGAAATTGATCAGAAAGAAGGGTTTTTAATCCCGGGAATGTACATCAATGGTAATATATATACATCTGAAACAGAAGTATTAGCTCTTCCTGAAACAGCAATTGTAGAGGATGAAGGGTTAACGTATATGTTCTCTGCTGTAAAACATCAGGAAAATGGTGAAACTGAATGGGAGTTTACACCTATTGAAATAAAAACCGGTCTGGAAACAAAAGGATGGGTAGAAGTAAAATTACTTGAGCCTTTACCAAAAGGAACAAAAGTAGCATGGAACAACGCCTATTCATTAATTGCAGAAATGAAGAAAAGCCAGACTTCGCATGGACATTAAACAATAAACTAAATGCATTGGCAGATGTACTTATTTGCCAATGCAACTATTAAAGGGACGCATTATGAAAGAAATAAAAGCATTTATAAAACCAAATAGAGTACAGTCTGTTGTAGAATCTTTACAAGAGGCGGGTATAGAAAGCGTTACGCTTTCTAAAGGAGAAGGAACTGGGGCTTACAAGCGTAAAGACGCCTCTCCATCGTTAGATTTTCATTTTACGGACAGTCCTGTTGTAAAACTTGAACTCGTTTGCCATAATGAAGAGGTTGATAAGATAATTGAGTTAATTTGTGAAAAAGCTCGGAGTGCTGATCCCGGAGATGGGATTATTTATGTAACAGATATAAAAGAAGCGTATCGGGTAAAAACCGGAGAGCACTTGCACTTAGTGTAGTTTTTAATATATCCATAAAAATCAAATGAATAAGAACCATATAATTTTAGTTGTTCTTTTTGGGACACTCTTAGGTGTTTTTCTGATAGAACCCATTGTACTTTCATTATTTATTCATGAAATAGATGCAGAGATTATACATTGGTGGCAGTATATCCCAAAAATATATTCCTCTGTTCTTACACTTAATGATATTGATCAACTTATTTTAAATTTAATATTCGCAATCACTGGAATATTGCTTGTATTAGTTATACGGTATAAAAGATTAGTTTTGTCCGCAGTGGATTTAAGACAAAAAAAAGAAACCATTGAAAAATTAATAAAAACGGGTGAGTCGCAAACAGTAGAATTTAAATCTACGTTAAGATGGGATTTGTATCAATCAAAGCCCAACAAGGATCTCGAGGACGTAGTAGTTAAAACAATTGTTGGCTTTATGAATTCTAGTGGAGGGAAGTTACTTATTGGGGTTGATGATGATGGACAAATATTAGGTCTATCAAAGGATTACTCAACTCTTAAAAAAGAGAATAAAGATGGTTTTGAACAATATATTTATCAACTAATTTCTACTAAAATAGGAGCTAAATATTCTTCTTTAATCAATGTAAACTTCTATAAAATCAGCAGTAAGGAAATCTGTTTGGTGGATGTAAAAAAATCAAAAATAGCCTCTTTTTTATTATTTAAAGATAAAGCCCTGTTCTATATACGTTCAGGAAATAGTACAAGAGAACTAGATGCCAAAGAAGCTTTGGAATTTATCCAAGAGACGAAACTAAAGACATGACCATGAAAAAACTACAAATAAAAATACCCCTGATACTACCCGAAGTACCTGATGAGAAAGACCAATGTGTAGATAAGCTCATCAAACAACTTCAAAGCAAAGACGGGCTTGAAAAAGTGCATGTGTCTGATGAAACCGATAACGGAGTGCCCCAGCTATGCTTTCATTATGATCCGGAGTTGATATCTATTGATCGCATTCAACAATTGGCTGAACAAACCGGAGCGGAAATCTCCAAAAAATTTGGTCATAAGCTTATAGAAGTGGAGGGTATCAGGCATACACGACATGCCCGTAACGTAGAGCGAAACTTGCGGAGCAAAGCAGGAATTCTGGAAGCTTCTGTCTCAGGTTCAGGCATGGTCAGACTGGAATTTGATACCACCAAAATAGATCAATCCGAGATAATAAAATCGTTAAGGAAAGAAGGTCTTGACATATCGGATACGCAGGTAAGTGCTGAGCGATTTCTTCAGCAAGCCAGGAAATCTGAACAACAGGAAACCCAAGAAAAAGAGGATGAGCATTCACATGAGGAAGGTGAAGATCATGACCACTCACACGGTGGTATTTTCGGCAAAAATACAGAGTTGATTTTTTCCATTATCTGTGGGGCGTTGCTCGGAATTGGTTTTGGGCTTTCTTATGTAGAGGCTGTACCCTCGTGGGTGAGTTTAACATTATACATTGCAGCATATTTCTTTGGCGGATACTTTACGGCCAAAGAAGCCATTCAAACCGTTGCAAAAGGTGGTTTTGAGATAGACTTTCTCATGCTTGTAGCAGCCATCGGCGCAGCTATTCTGGGCGAATGGGCAGAAGGTGCCTTGCTGCTGTTCCTGTTCAGTATGGGACATGCCTTGGAGCATTATGCCATGAACAAGGCTCGTAAATCCATAGCTGCTTTGGCAGAATTGGCTCCTAAAACAGCACTGCTCAAGAAAAATGGGAAAACAGAAGAAGTAGGTGTAGAAGAACTGAGTATTGGAGATATCATTGTGGTAAAGCCAAACAGCAAAATTTCGGCAGATGGTGTGGTGGTAGATGGTAGAAGTAGCGTAAATCAGGCTCCCATCACAGGTGAGAGTGTACCGGTAGATAAAGAACCTGTGGATGATCCCAATAAAGACTGGTCAGAAGAGAAAAATATCAATGATGAGCACCGTGCTTTTTCCGGTACTATCAATGGCAACAATACACTGGAAATTAAAGTGACAAAAGTAGCGAAGGACTCTACACTCTCCCGTCTCGTGAAATTGGTTAACGAAGCGCAGACCCAGAAATCACCTACCCAGAGGCTCACCGACAAATTTGAGAAGTATTTTGTGCCTGCTGTATTAGTACTAGTGGTGTTGCTCCATTTCGCTTTTCTGGTTATTGACGAAACCTTTAGTGAAAGCTTCTACCGTGCGATGGCTGTATTGGTAGCTGCCAGCCCTTGCGCTTTGGCCATAGCCACCCCGAGTGCTGTGCTGAGTGGAGTCGCAAGAGCTGCCCAAAGTGGGGTGCTTATCAAAGGTGGACGGCCGTTGGAGGATCTTGGAGTTATTACTGCTCTGGCTTTTGATAAGACCGGCACACTAACAGAAGGTAAGCCTAAGTTAACCGAAGTGGTTTCTTTGGGCGATATGCAAGAAGAGGAACTATTGAAAATAGCGGTGGCTGTAGAGAATCTCAGTGATCATCCATTAGCCAAGGCTGTAGTCCGTGATGGGAAAGAGCGATTGAATAATGCCGACATACCGGAGGCGAAAGACCTGGAGGCAGTGCTTGGGAAAGGGATCAAAGCCACACTTGGAAGTGACAGAGTTTATATAGGCAACTTAGAACTGTTTGAGTCACTGGATGACAAAGAACCATCAAAAGAAACAGAAGAAAAAGTAAAATCCTTAGAGTCTGATGGCAATACCACTATGCTCATCCGACAGAATGACGATTACATAGGCATTATCGCCCTCATGGATACGCCAAGAGAAGAAGCAAAAAACACTTTAGAGCAACTGAAAAAGATTGGCATCAAACGCATGATCATGCTTACCGGAGACAATCAGAAAGTAGCCGATGCAGTAGCTAAAGAAATCGGGCTTACGGATGCCTGGGGAAGTTTACTGCCCGAAGAAAAAGTAGAGGCTATTAAAGAGCTTCGCGAAAAAGAAGACAAAGTAGCCATGGTGGGTGATGGCGTGAATGATGCCCCTGCTATGGCTAACAGTACAGTGGGCATAGCCATGGGAGCAGCAGGCAGTGATGTGGCTCTGGAAACAGCCGATATTGCATTGATGGCTGACAAACTGGAAACACTGCCATTCGCTATCGGTTTAAGCAGGAAGGCGAAGGGTATTATCAAACAAAATCTGTGGATGAGTTTGGGAATAGTGGCTTTGTTGATACCTTCTACTATATTCGGTTTAGCCAATATTGGTGTAGCTGTACTAATACACGAAGGCTCTACATTGGTTGTAGTATTTAATGCATTGAGGTTGTTAGCTTATAAAGAGTAAGAGATTTGAAGAAAAGTACCTTTAAAATAACCCAGATGGATTGCTCTTCGGAGGAACAAATGATCCGGATGAAGCTGGAAGGCTTTAGTCAGGTAAAATATCTAGGATTTGATATTCCAAACCGAAAACTGGAGGTATATCACACAGATGAAATAGCAAAAATCCATCAAGCTATCGGTGAACTCAACCTCAAAGACACATTGGAGGCTACGGAAGATGCTGATATGCCTTTTGTCGCTGATGAATCAAACCAACGAAAAATACTTTGGTGGGTGCTCGGTATCAATTTTGGATTTTTTGTGGCCGAAATGACCACCGGATGGATATCCAGCTCCATGGGCCTGATAGCCGACTCGTTGGATATGCTGGCTGATTCTATTGTTTATGCCCTGAGTCTATTTGCGGTGGGAGCAGCTATTTCCCGTAAGAAAAAAGTAGCTAAAATCAGTGGTTATTTTCAGATGGGGCTGGCACTGCTTGGCTTTTCGGAAGTATTACGCAGGTTTTTCACCCAAAGCGAAACGCCCCTTTTCCAGTGGATGATTATCGTTTCCCTGCTGGCTTTAGTGGGTAACCTCGTCTCATTATGGCTGATCAACAAGGCAAAAAGCAAAGAGGCCCACATGCAGGCCAGTGCAATTTTCACTTCTAATGACATCATCGTCAACGGAGGGGTAATACTGGCTGGTGTACTGGTTTATTTTCTGGAAAGTAAGTGGCCCGACTTGATCGTTGGTGGTATTGTCTTCGGTTTTGTAATGCGGGGAGCAGTGAGAATTTTAAAGTTGGCAAAATGACACCTAAACAACTGAATATATGAATGCATGGTTATGGGCAGGCGTGTTAGTACTGGCCGCATGGGCGGCTCATTGGGGGGCAGATCAACTGCTGACCCCTTTAAAATTGCTTCGTAAACAATGGGGGCTTACCGCCTCGGCAGGAGCGGCATTTCTGGCCATTGTCACGGCCAGTCCGGAGGTGGCCATCAATATTACCAGTGCGGCAAGGGGAGTATCCGATATTGGTTTGGGTAACCTGCTGGGGTCTAATATTATTTCTATTCCTTTGATGATTACCATAGCCTATTTCGCCTCACGTAAGCAATTCAAAAACAATCCTAAGCATCAGGAACATTTGGATGCCAACATGCTGGCACTCAATAAGCGCTCTGTACCCGTTCTGTCATTGCCCTATTTGGGCATCATCGCCCTGGTAGCCATTTTGACCATACCCAAAGCATGGCGCGGGTTACAACCGGTGGATGGCTGGATTATGCTGGGGGCTTATGCCGCTTTTTTGGCGCATGCCATTATCAGGGGTAGAAAAGAAGGAGAAAAAGTAAAGTGGACACAAAAGAAAATATGGCTTTCCATAGCAGGTGCAATTGCCATAGCAGCCGGGGCTTTTTTCATTGTAAAAGCGACAGAAAACATTGTTTCGGCTTTGGACATTTCCCAGATTGTGGGAGGGCTGTTCATTACAGGTATAATGACCACCGCACCGGAAGTGTTTAAGACCTGGAGTGTGGTCAAAGGTGGAGAGGTAACCGCAGGTACCACAAGTGTTATAGCCGACAATGCCATCACCATGACGGTTGCATTCTTCCCCCTGGCACTGGTCAGCACCCCGGTACAGAATTTTCAATTGTATTGGGTTAACCTGGCCTTTGTTGGCTTGATGCCCCTGCTTTACAGCCTCTTTGTTCATCAAAGCAAAGACCTGCATGGTTTCAGCAGATGGCAGGTATTTGTTTTTGATACAGCTTATGTGGCCTATTTGTTTGTTATGGCATTTTTTGTCTTAAAACTTTTTTAGCCGATGAAGGAAGAACTATTCAAAGACTACCAAAAACGCCTCAATGCCCTGGAAGAAGGCATCAGGGATGCAGTCATGAAATATGCCGAGGAGCTGTACCTGAATCAAAAATGCCCTAAAGATGAAGCCATTGATCGGGCCATTGCCAAGGTGGAAATGGAAAGAAGAAAATTGTAACTAATAATATAAACCCACATGCTAACAATATTAGAATTTACCAAAAACAATGTAATAGCTACTAAAGCTAAGGAAAACCTAACTGAAGCTGATATTCAAAAAATTCACCCGCTGATTCATAACATCATGAACCGTGGACAGAAAGTACGGTGGTACTTTGAGATGGAAAATTTTTCCAGATGGAAATTCAATGCCTTCTGGAAAGATTTAAAAATGGATATGTCTCACGCTGACGATTATGAAAAGATTGCCATGGTGGGCGACAAAAAATGGCAGGAATGGATCAATCAGTAAATAAGAATAATACCGGATTAGCATATATCAGAGAGACGGCTCGGAAGTTTCTGGATAGGGAAACTACCGGAGGACTGTTGTTGATTTTGGCGACAATCGTTGCATTGGTTTTGGGGAATTCCCAATGGGCCGATGCATATCATCATTACCTCACTGACGAATTTCTTTTTGAGTTTTCAGAGCATTTCAGTTTCGGGCTGACCATAGAAGAATGGGTCAATGACGGACTGATGGCCATCTTCTTTTTAGTAGCCGGTATGGAACTGAAGCGTGAAATTATGGTGGGTGAGCTGTCTTCCCTTAAAAAAGCTTCTATGCCTCTTTTAGGTGCTTTGGGTGGTATGGTTGTGCCAGCTTTGATTTTTGTTAGTCTCAATATCGGAACGGAGAATATCAGTGGTTGGGGAATACCTATGGCAACCGACATTGCCTATTCCTTAGGTATCATCGGTTTATTGGGTAAAAGAGTACCTTCACAGCTTAAAATCTTTTTGGTGGCACTTGCTATAGCAGATGACTTGGGAGCCATATTGGTCATAGCCTTGTTTTACAGCAATGAGCTGAGTTGGTTATTCCTTGGCTCTGGGGTCGGTATATTTGTGTTATTAATGCTGTTCAATCGTCTTGGTGTAAAAAGCCTGATCTGGTATATTTTGGGAGGGGTGGCTTTGTGGTATTGCTTTTTAAATTCAGGTGTCCATCCCACTATTGCAGGGGTACTATTCGCCATAACCATACCGGTAAAACCCAAGCTAGACAGTAAAATTCTGAAAGAGCGTACTACTAAGAATGTTGCAGCATTGCAAGAAACGGATATTGAAAACCGTGATCCCATGCAAGATATTCGTCAAAGTAAAATACTCAAAGCCATTAAAAAAGATACGGAAGACTCCCGACCGCCTCTGCTTAAATTAGAGAATGCACTTATTGACTTTAACGCCTTTTTTATCATTCCGATCTTTGCCATTGCCAATGCAGGTGTAAAACTGGATGTTAGTCTTTTGGAAGTGGTTTCAGGTTCCCTTGGGCTAGGCATATTACTGGGTCTGGCAGCTGGTAAAGTACTCGGAATCAGTCTTTTTGCCTTTATCGGTGAAAAAATCGGTCTCTCAGAACTGCATAACTCGTTGCGCTGGAAACATGTCATAGGCATGGGTATGATAGCTGGTATAGGTTTTACTATGTCACTTTTTATTACGAATCTGGCGTTTGCTGACCCTGAGTTGGTGAAGGTCTCCAAGATCAGTATTTTAATAGCATCCCTGATTGCGGCTATAGGAGGAGTAGTCACCTTGCTATCTACAAAACCAAAAACTGAAAGCAATGACACACTTAAAAATATTTCTACATAATTTTTTCTGCTTTACTTTTTACTCTCACTTTTGATATACGCATCAAAACGAAAAGATAAACTACCTAAATTTAAAGCAACTAATTTTTTAAATAACTTATATGGCTTCTGATAATTGCTCTTACTACAGTCATTTTGCTGTTTTCTGAGATTTGCCATCAATATGTTGTTACACTTGAAGCTTTAAAAGCCTATGCGTTAAGTTAGGCAGCGATTGGAAATAAAGACCGTTTTTTTTGGTCATGTTTTTAGCCAAAAACCAAAAAAGACTAAATAATATTAAATTAAAGACCAGTAAAAATGAATTCTAACATAAAAAAACCATCCAAAAAACTTTTAGTATTACTTGCTATAATTTTAACATCTATCACCATATTGCAAGTATGTGGAAATGAAAAAGATACCGTTTTAGTTGAATCAGGCTCATACATTGGGATAGTTACTGATGTGGTTGAACCTGCTCACGAACTCTATGTTAAACTTACCAACGATTCCTCCTTAGTTCGTCTTAATTTTAGTAGTGAAACTACACTTACAAAAAATGGAGAAACAGTTCCTTTTGGAGAGCTAAAAAAAGACAGTAAAGTTGAAGTAAAACTCGAGAGAATGGAAGAAAAAATGAATCCAATTTCTGTTAAAATTTTAGAAAAGTAACATAATGAGTGATTCCCACAATCACGATCATCGTCATAACAGCGGAGATGTTAAACTTGCCTTCTTTCTCAATGTTGGATTCACCATCCTTGAATTTTTTGGTGGATTGTATGTAAATAGTGTAGCCATTATTTCCGATGCACTACATGATCTTGGTGACAGTCTCTCCCTTGGATTGTCATGGTACTTGGATCATAAATCAAAACAAGGCTCAAACAGATCATTCACCTTTGGCTATACAAGATTTTCTCTCTTGGGAGCTTTGGTGAATAGCTTAGTTCTGATCGGTGGTTCCATATATATTATTAACGAAGCAGTTGCACGTATCATCAGCCCTGAACATACAGATGCTCAAGGTATGCTTATCTTTGCGATTATTGGTGTCAGCGTCAATGGCTATGGCGCATGGAAAGTAAGTAAAGGTAAAACACTTAATGAGAAAGTGATTTCATGGCATTTGTTAGAAGATGTTTTGGGATGGGCAGCAGTCTTGATCGTTTCCATTGTATTGATGTTTAAGGATATTCATTATTTAGATCCTGCTCTTTCTCTTTTTATTACCGCCTATGTTCTTTGGAACGTACTTAAGCGTTTGAAAGAGACCTTGTATTTGTTTTTACAAGGTAGCCCTGATGAGATAGGTATTGAAGAGCTTGAAGAGAAGTTCTTGGATAAAGAATTTGTTGCCGAAACAAAACATCTGCATGTATGGTCACTGGACGGAGAACAGCATGTTTTGACAGCTCATCTCATTTTAAAAAATGTCTCAAGTTATTCAGAGATTGTACATGCAAAAAAAGAAATCCGGGAAATTTTAAAACCCTACAATTTCAGCCACAGCACCATTGAAGTTGAATTGAATAAGGAAACATCATCATTAATAGAAGACAATCAATCAACATGAAACAACAGTATTTTCATATAAAAAATATGGTTTGCAGCCATTGTGCAGAAGTTTTAGAAGAGAAACTTTTGAAAGCGGATTTTGAAGTAAAGAACATTGAGTTGGGCGAACTCACACTTTCATCTCCCATTGCTGACAGTGAGTACCAACGTCTTATCAAAGTTGTGAATAACAATGGCTTTGAGATCATAAATGATCAGGGTAGCAAACTGGTCGAGCGTATTAAACAGCTCATCATTCAATTGGTGAGAACCAATAAGGAGTTAAATGGGAAGCTTTCGGAGTATTTGTCACATGAGCTGAATAAAGACTATCAATATTTAAGTCGCTTATTTTCCAATGTGGAGGGCAAATCTATTGAGCGATATCACATTCTGCAAAAAATTGAGAGAGCTAAGGAGCTTATTGTTTATGGGGAGCAAAACCTAACGGAAATCGCCTATGAATTAGGCTATAGCAGTCAACAACATTTCTCCCGACAGTTTAAAAAGGAGACAGGACTATCTCCATCACATTTTAAGGATGTTAAAGAAAATAAAAGAGTTTCGATTGATAAAATCTAACAAAATCATGCACGAGATTTACACAAATCCGCAATCTAAAAAAGAGTTGTGATGCTATCATAAATTAAAAAAGGATTCTATGATAGCATTCACGAAAAGTACAAAGAAGCATTTATCAGCGCAATGACGCTCGGGGCCGCACTGATTGTAGAACATGTAGTTTCATTCGAGTGCAACTCTGATCTTTAGCTTTTTAGCTATATCTCTTGCATCCGCAAGACCAATAGCAGGAAATGAACCTATGGTACATCTTTTACCTTTAGAACCATAGGCTAATCCAAAGTATTCTATCCTTTTTCCGGATGGTTGATAATTAATTAAAAAATGGTGTGTCGGCGGTTCAATCCCGCCCGGTCCCACCTTTAAAGCCTCATACATTTATTTGTGTGAGGTTTTTTTGTTTTGGTAAATTACACACTCCTAAGTGGCAATACAGAGCTTTAATTGTAAATAAAGTACAATTGGTTTAAACTATGGCACGTTCAGCAAATCTAAAAATCGTTGTGTCTATGAGTCAAAAAAAAGTCGCTTTATTTCTAGCATTATCTTTGGTGATTATATCTTGTGGAAAAAATGGCAATAATGTCGCGGGTAATGAGGAAATTCCTACGGTAGACGAAATTACAACTGAGCTTGTAACAGACAGTACTTCTTTTTTACCGGGTACACTGTTAACTATAGAAGTTACAGGTACAGAACTTACTCTGGACGTTTATCCGGCATTAATTTCAGGTAATACCGAAGTTCTTTTATATCGCGATACTGAAAACGATACATCAGAAACACTCCAGTTTATTGTTCCCGAAACTGAGCCGGGAGAGACTGAACTAACGTTCATTATTCAGGAGCATGAGCAACAGATATTTTTAACTGTTAAAGAGTATGAAGCAATTGACAATCCGTTTGAGTATACGGATGATCTGGTAGATACTTTTATCTATGAAATTGAAAAAACACTATCAACGGCGCAGGACGCTTCTGTGCAAGCTAAATTAAATGCAGCATTAGACTCCCTAAACCTGGCGAAGTCAGAAATTACTCAGCTTACTGACAACGAGATAAGATCATTAGCCCGGTACTTAAAAACCAATTTAATTAGCATAAAAGGTTCTGTACTTGGTAAAAATAAAGAGAGGTTGTTAACCCCTTGCGTCGAAACAGATCAGGAAGAATTTAAAAGAAATTTATTGGCCGCAAAAATAGCAACTATATCAGCGATTGGGGTAACAGCTAGTTCGCCATACTTCGGAGCGTGGGGCTTTGTGGTAGCCGGTATAGGTTTGGGATCTGTAGCTGTGTTTGCTGAACAATGGGCAAATCTATATACAAAGCTTTATGAATGCAGTACGGGATTAGTGATTACACCTCAGGATTTTAATTTGGCAAGCAATAAAAATCGGTCTGTTTTTAAGCGTAACCTGATGTTGGAACATGGAACGGTCGTTTCAGGCAAGATACAAGCTAGTTTTGAAGTACCGGGTGATATTCGGCAAGCAACGCTGGATCTAAGGGTTGCATTTTCGAAAGTATTGGCATTGTTACCCAATTCCTGGATTGAACTAGCAAACCGGGAATTTAATTTTACAGATGAAGCAGATGTAACAGGAATCGAGGTGAGTGTTTCTAATAAAACTATCAACCTGTTGGAACTGTCTGTTGAAGACAGTGTGATCAGCTTCAGGCCTGAATATCTGAATAATGTGAGAATCAATGAAGAAGCTTTCGAAATCAATTTTGATAAGGAGACCTTCAGTACCCCGCTGAAAATAACAGGAGTGTTAACTCCACCTCCGCCTATGTCGACCTCCGAATTTAGAACCATTGAAGAAGGAGAAGTATTAACAGACACCCTGAAAGGTAGTTTTATGAATTCATTCAGAATAATATCGGAACCTTTATTGGGAAATATTGAAGTATTGAGCACAGAAAAAGGGATTATTAAATATACTCCCGCATCATTCCAAACAGAGTCTGATCAATTTCAGTTTGAGTCAGTGAATAGTACAGGCACCTCTGAAACAGCAACGTATTCCATAGATATAAAATCAAAAGAAGTAACATACAGCGCGCCCGTTTCTATTCAGGAGGGAAATGGTGTTCCATGGTTTATTTATCCGGCTGATCTGGATGGTGACGGAGATATGGATCTGATAAGTGGGCTTACAGGGTTAGTCAACGAATCAGGTAGTTATGTGGGAACTGAAATAGTATGGTACAGGAACAACGGACAGGGTAGTTTCAGTGAAAAAAATATTATATCAGTAAATATTATTGACAGACCCAACGAAATTAATGCAAGTGATCTGGATGGTGATGGCGATAATGATATTATTATAGCATCTGGAAATGACAACAGAATTGTTTGGTACGAGAACGGTGGTGCCGGAAATTTTTCTGCGGAGAAAAATATAACTGCTTCTACAGAAGATGCGTACGGAGTATTTTCGTCTGATCTGGATGGCGACGGAGATCAGGACGTTCTTTCTGCTTCCATCACCGATGAAAAAATTGCATGGTACAGAAACGATGGACAAGGCAACTTCGGACCTCAGCTTATTATTAATGATGAAGCAGAAGGTGCACGAAGTGTGATTTCCAAAGACCTGGATGGCGATGGTGATCCCGATATACTTTCGGCTTCAAACAAAGGTTCTTTAACAAAGTTATTAGCATGGTACGAAAATAATGGCCAAGGCGGCTTTGGGGGACCAAATAGCATAGAATTAGGATTTAAAATTGTTTACAGAGTACTTGCTGAAGATATAGACGGGGACGGATTCTCAGATATAATTGTTATTGGACTTAACGATCTTGGTTGGTATAAAAATAATGGTGAAGACGGTTTTGGAGAGTATTCGATGATTGATAACTCCGGCAGTGGTGGTCAGGGTTTAGAGGTTGTCGATCTTGATAATGATGGCGATATGGATATCATCGGGGCGTATACTGACTCTGATGAATTAGTGTGGTATGAAAATGATGGTAGCGGAGTTTTTAGCGAAAAAAAGCAAATAGTAAGCATAGACGGGGCATATAGTGTTTACGCTGAAGATATGGACGGAGATAATGTCATAGATATTGTTGTATCAGGAACCAATAGCAGAACCATTCTTTTCTTTAAAGGAAATATTTCCGAGAATTAAAAGCTGCGATCTCCTTAACAACGAGCATAATTATTTTCGGGAGATATTGGGTCAGGTATGCCCGATATGACGTGATTTGTTTAATATTTAGAAATTAATTTTTGTCAACGAGCCAGTCTGCCGATAGGCAGGTTACCTGACATCTACAATCCTGAGGATACCTCCGAAGAATCTGCACAACTAAAGAACTAGCACAGAATCAATGTAGGGTTACCATCCTTTGATATGGTCGTTCCTGCGGAGGAGGGAATCGGGTTTGCTATCGTATGCATGCTCCACTAAACCAACCCGGATCTCGGGCATACGCCACGAAATGACTTACTAACTCTATTAACGACCCGACAATTCGGGAGAAATGATCTCTGAATCCTGGCTCCGTTCACGAGCGAGAGCAAAATGATCTCCAATTCCCACCTCCATTCATGAGCGACAGCGAAGTGATCTCCCGAATATGTTTGGCTTATAATTTCAGGAGATTGCTTCGTCATCCCGACATTTCGGGATTCCTCGCAAATGGTTGCTCAAATTTTTACGAACATTCCTTTTTATAACTCACTGATTCTTCTATTTTCTATCTAATCGAAAACATACCCTATACTTTCTCTTTTCATGTTCGAACAAACATTCAAAAATATTGACGATGTACTTTTTAAAGATGCCGGTTGCGATAGCGAGCTGGATTACATCGAACAAACTTCATGGATTTTATTCCTGAAATACCTGAATGATTTAGAGCAAGAAAAAGCCGACGAAGCCGCACTACAAGGAAAAGATTACGAGTACATTGTAGACGAAGAATATCGTTGGGAAAAGTGGGCGGCACCTAAGAATGAGAAAGGTGAAATAGACCACAATAAAACTGTTACGGGCGATGACCTGATTGACTTCGTAAACCAAGAATTGTTCAAATATTTGCAAGGTTTTAAGCAAGCAAATATTGACAATCCCCAAACCATAGAATATAAAATTGGGGAAATTTTCTCGGAGTTGAAGAACAAAATCCAGAGTGGATACATCATGCGTGATGTGATCGATCATGTGGATGAGTTGGAGTTTCTGGCTTCAGAAGACAAGCATGAGCTTAGCCATTTGTATGAGACTAAGATCAAGAATATGGGAAATGCCGGGCGAAATGGTGGGCAGTATTATACGCCGCGACCGCTAATTCGGGCAATGATTGAAGTCACCAATCCGCAGATAAAAGAAACGGTGTATGACGGCGCAGTGGGTTCGGCAGGATTTTTATGCGAAGCCTACGATTACATGTACGAACGCATGGAAAAAACAGCCGATAATTTAAAAACGCTGCAAGAAAACACATTTACCGGAAAAGAGAAAAAGAGTCTCGCGTATATAATCGGGATTATGAATATGATTTTGCACGGCATTGAAGCTCCGAATCTCATTCATACCAACACGTTGGCTGAAAGCATTCGAGATATTCAGGAAAAAGATCGTTTTCACGTGATATTGGCAAACCCTCCGTTTGGTGGAAAAGAACGACCCGAAGTACAACAGAATTTTGATATTAAAACCAGTGAAACCGCCTTTCTGTTTCTCCAACATTTTATAAAGTCGTTGAAAGCCGGTGGACGAGCAGCCATTGTAATTAAGAATACCTTTTTGAGTAATACCGATAACGCCTCGGTAAGTTTGCGCCAATATTTACTGGAAAGCTGCAATTTGCACACGGTGCTTGATATGCCCGGCGGTACGTTTTTGGGAGCCGGAGTTAAAACCGTAGTGTTGTTTTTTGATAAAGGCGAGCCGACCAAAAAAATTTGGTATTACGCGTTTGATCCCGGTAGAAATATGGGAAAAACCAATCCTTTAAACGATGAAGATTTAAAGGAATTTGTGAAACTACAAGCCGATAAACCTGAAACAGAAAAATCGTGGTCGGTTAAAGTAGCCGATATTCCCGAAGATACGTTTGATTTAAGCACCAAAAACCCGAACGCGCCGGAAGAAGCTCCTCTTAGAAGCCCTGAAGAAATTCTTGACGAAATGGAAACCTTGGATGCTGAAACCAATGAATTACTGAAGTCTATTCGGGAGTTGGTGTGAGGGAAGGTTGGATTGAAAAAGAGCTTATTGAGGTTACAGATTTTATAGACTATAGAGGTCGGACACCTAAAAAAACTGAAAGCGGAATTAAGCTTATAACAGCTAAGAATGTTCGGATGGGATACTTAAAAAATAATCCTGAAGAGTTTATTAATGAAGATGCTTATGATGATTGGATGACAAGGGGCATTCCTCAAAAAGGTGATGTCCTTTTCACAACAGAAGCACCACTAGCAAATGTAGCTTTACTTGATACAGAAGAAAAAATTGCATTGGCACAAAGGATAATAACTCTTTGTCCCGACAGGGATATTTTGAATGGGGAGTATTTGACTTACTGCATTCAATCTCCAGAAATGCAGTATAAGATTTTAGAAAAGGGAACTGGTGCTACTGTTACTGGAATTAAATCAAGAGTACTTAAAAAAGTAAAAATCCCCATCCCCCCACTCCCCGAGCAAAAGCGGATTGTCGATATTTTGGATGAAGCCTTTGAAGCCATCGACCAAGCCAAAGCCAACATCGAGCAAAACATCCAAAACGCCGAAGAGCTATTTCAGAGTAAGCTGAATGAAATTTTCTTGCAAAAAGGTGATGGTTGGGAGGAGAAGAGGTTGGGGGATTTAACATATGTTAGTAGTGGTGGAACTCCTAAAAGATCTACATCCGAATATTGGAAAAATGGAACTATAGCTTGGTATTCATCTGGTGAGCTGAATGATTTATTTACAAAGGACCCTGAGCGACATATCACTTCAATTGGCTTGGATGAGTCTAATGCCAAACTATTTCCAAAAGGATCACTTTTAATTGGGATGTATGATACGGCAGCACTTAAAATGTCTATCTTAGAAAGAGAAGGGACATTTAATCAAGCGATATCAGGTGTAAAGCCCACCAAAGAACTAAATCTTCAATTTGTTATGTATGCAATTAATTCTATCAAGCCTGTATTGATGAAACAAAGAAGAGGTGTGCGTCAGAAAAATTTAAACTTAACAAAGATTAAAGCTATCTCAATTCCTTGTCCTAATATTGCGATCCAAAATGAAGTTGTTTCACAATTAGGAGAATTAAAAGAAAACATAGATAGTTTGAAAGACACTTTAAATTGTAAACTTGTCGAGTTAATAGAACTCAAGAAATCCATTCTCCAAAAAGCATTTTCGGGAGAGTTAACGCGGGGTGAAGCAGGATTGGCAGGATTTGGGGATGAATGGGATGAGTTGGTTGCCAAAGCAGCCGAGCCGGAGGTGAAGTATAATGCAGAGGAGTGAATCAGGATTTGTGATATTTGTGGAAGACATGATTGGAGAAAGAATAATCCAGATAATCTTGTCATCCTGAAAATCCTGATGCGAACGGCTACAAAACATAAAAGAGGGTTTGAAACAGGATTTGTAGGATTTAAGGATGCACAGGATGATAGAAGAAATAATCCCGAGAATCTTAACATCTGGAAAATTCTGATGCAAAAGACATAGAAATGAATTTAGACGATATCACATATAAGATAAACGGGTGTGCAATGGCGGTTCATAATGAGCTTGGGAATGGATTCCAAGAAGTGGTGTATCAGCGATGTCTGGCTATAGAAATGGAGAATGCAGGTTTGCGTTTTGGAAGAGAGGTTGATCAGGATTTGTTTTATAAAGGAATTCAGGTGGGTACACGTCGTGCCGACTTTATTGTTGAAAATAACGTGGTTGTAGAGATTAAAGCGGTAATCAATTTGGAGGATGTACATCTTGCACAGGCTAAAAACTATGTAGTTGCATATAATCAACCTGTTGGCTTACTTATCAACTTTGGGGCTACAAGCTTACAATTCAAAAAGATGTTTAATCAAAGATTAAATCAGGATGAAGAATAAAAAGTTTGAAACAGGATTTGCGGGATTTAGGGATGAGCAGGATAGTTTGAGAATTTGTAATCGAGTAAATCCCTTAATCCTGAGTATCCTGATGCAAAATAACAGGTAACTAAACAAAAGACATTGAACGAATCCCAAACACGGTTTGAGTTAATAGATCCTGCGTTAAAAGCTGCCGGCTGGGGAGAAGTGGAAGGAAGTCGTGTACGAACAGAGTACCAAATAAATAAAGGCCGATTGATTGGTAATGGACAACACGCCAAAGCTTTAATTGCCGATTATATTCTCATCTACAAAAACCGAATTATTGGGGTAATTGAAGCAAAGGCTCGCGACAAAGATTATACAGAAGGTGTAGCGCAAGCGAAAGATTACGCCGAGCGATTGGATGTTCGCTTTACCTATTCTACTAACGGTCATCGTATTTATGGAATGGATTTGGAGGAGGCCACCGAAGGCGAAATAAAAAACTTCCCAACTCCGGATGAATTATGGGAAATGACCTATCCTCCAAAAGTGGTTGAGCAAAAACCAGAGGAATGGGATTGGAAAAAGAGATTCCAAGAAGTTCCCGATGTGTTGTATCAAGGAAAATACCCACCATACTATTTTCAGCACAATGCCATCACAAAAACATTGGATGCCATCGCCGAAGGCAGAGACCGCTTGTTGCTAACTATGGCAACAGGTACGGGAAAAACAGCCACCACTTTTCATATTTGTTGGAAGCTCTTTAAAGCGAAATGGAACTTAAGAAGGGACGGAGAACGATCGCCACGTATTTTATTTTTAGCCGATCGGAATATTTTGGCTGACCAAGCATTTAATGCATTCAACGCTTTTGATGAAGATGCCATGGTGCGGATTACGCCCAAAGAAATCAGAAAAAAAGGGCAAGTCCCGAAAAACGCCAGCATCTTCTTTACCATCTTCCAAACCTTTATGAGCGGACCGAATGACACTCCTTATTTCGGCGAATATCCGGAAGACTTTTTCGATTTTATAGTGATTGATGAGTGTCACCGCGGCGGAGCAAACGACGAAAGTAGTTGGCGAGCTATTATGGAGCATTTTAGTCCTGCGGTACAATTGGGGCTTACCGCTACTCCAAAAAGAGACGTAAACGTAGATACTTATGAGTATTTCGGAGATCCGATTTATACCTATTCCTTAAAAGCCGGAATTAACGACGGATTTTTAACTCCATTTCGTGTTAAAGAGATTTCTACTACGGGAGATTCTTATCAGTACACAGAAGGCGACGAAATTCTTGAAGGCGAAGTGGACGAAGAAAGAGAATATACTCAGGAAGAGCAGAACCGAGTTATCGAACTTATGGATATTGAAAGATATCGGGTTCAGATATTAATGAAGATGATCAATCAGAATCAAAAGACTTTGGTGTTTTGTGCTACTCAAATTCATGCGGCTGCAATTCGAAATTTGATCAATCAATTATCGGAATCTAAAAATCCGAATTACTGTCACCGAGTAACCGCCGATGACGGCAAACGAGGCGAACAGCATTTAAAAGAGTTTCAGGATAACGAACGAATTATTCCCACAGTTTTAACTACATCAGAGAAATTAAGCACGGGGGTAGATGCCCCGGAAATTCGAAATATTGTGCTGATGCGAAACGTGAACTCAATGGTTGAGTTTAAGCAGATTGTAGGACGTGGCACGCGATTATTTGACGGAAAAGATTATTTCACCATTTACGACTTCTTCCGAAATGCACACGAAAAATTCAACGATCCTGATTGGGATGGCGAGCCGATTGAGCCTATTTCAACTCCACCTAAAGAACCTTGCAAGGAATGCGGAAAGATACGGTGTATTTGCGATCGAGTTGAAGAGCCTGTTTGTGATGTATGTGGTTATGATCCGTGTATATGTGAAACGAAGCCAAGAGTATTTACCCGAGTAAAGCTTTCTGACGATAAAGTTCGGGAACTGGATTCTATGGTAAAAACCAGTTTTTGGAGTCCTGATGGCAAACCGATTTCATCAGAGCAATTTGTAAGGAACTTGTTTGGTGATATTCCTGCTTTTTTCAAGAATGAAGATGAACTCCGTAAAATTTGGAGTCTGCCGGAAACTCGAAAGCGGTTACTCGAAGAGCTTAGCGAAAAGGGCTACACTGCTCATCAATTAGAAGATTTGAAAAGCCTGGTACATGGAAAGGACAGCGATCTTTTTGATGTATTATCGTATATAGCATTTCATTCAAGAATTGTAAAACGCTTAGAGCGTGCGAGCTATGCAAAGTTGCATTTAGGCAATTACAACAGAAAGCAACAAGACTTCATCAATTTTGTACTAGATCAATACATTCGTGACGGCGTAAGTGAACTAGACGACTCAAAGCTTCCCGAACTTCTGGAACTTAAATACAGAGCTCTTGCCAACGCCAAACGAGAGCTTGGGGAAATACCTGAAATCCGGAATACATTTATAGGATTTCAAGAGCATTTATATGATAAGAGAGTTGGGTGATTTAATAGATGGTAAATACATATGTAATATATGTGTAATTTATTGGTTAAATTTGCCTATACTCAATTCAATTATGGACAATACACTAATTGACATACCACAACCAGAACTTGGAAAAGGAATTTACTCCATTCCTGACGCTGCACAAATCTTAAGTATGCCTACAAGCAAAGTGCGTACATGGGTCAATAAATATTGGGAACATGATTTTCTTAGTACAAAGGATAACTCAGGTTATACATGGGGAGACCGAAGAGAAAAGGCTTTCGATTTTTTAACTCTGATTGAGATTATAGCCGTTGATTCATTTCGAGAGATAGGCGTTAGTTTTCCTATGATAAAGTTAGCACATCAGAAACTTTCCGAGTTGCTCGAAACGAAATATCCATTTGCACATGCAGAATTGATGAGCGATGGAAATAGTGTTTTCTATGAAATTGAGAAATCATTATTAGAGTTAAGCGAAAAACAGCAGTTTTCATTTACAGAGTTAGTGGCACCTTATTGCAAAAAAATAGATTTCCAACAAAAGACTCAGCTTGCAGAGCGATTTTGGCCACTTGGTAAAGATCATCAAATTGTTGTTGATCCACATCATAGTTTTGGAAGACCTATTATTACAGGCACAAACATAACTACAGATGCCGTCCTGAATATGTTAAAAGCAGGTGAAGAGCCTGAATTCGTAGCTAGTATTTATGATTTAAGTCTATCGGAAGTAAAAGATGTTGAGTTATTCATGAGCTTAAATGCTGCATGAAATTCTATTTTGATGAGAATATAACTCCTCAAATAGTCAGAGCTTTAGCAATTCTACAAGAGCCTCTCAGAGAAGAAGTTGAAATTTATAGTGTTGCAGACGAGTTTGGTCGTGGAGCAGTAGATGAAGATTGGCTTCCAAAAGTTGCAGAGGAAGATGGGATTGTTATTACACAAGACATTAATATTCATAGAACAAGACATCAGAGAGAATTGTATCGAAATCATAATCTTGGAGTTATTTTTTTTAGACCACCAAAAGGAAAGGGTATAAAGTATTGGGAAATGGTTTCTAAAATATTAGAGGCCTGGCCTGATATTAAACGAACTTGTGAAAGAGCTACCAAGCCTTTTGCGTATGTTATTACTCCACGACGAAATAATTTAGAAGAGCTTTAATAAAATTCCCAACTCCTCAATCTTCAAACTCATCCTTACTAAACTGATGGCAGTTTTTGGAACTTTTTGCTGCTTTTGTTGAAGCCGGTGCAGAAGCCTTTTTAATAAATTTACTTTCACCTAGTTCTATGTAAGGTAAGAATTGATTAAACTTTGGGCGATTGAGTCGTCAATAATAATATATACCTGTTTAATTCATGAGAAACTCTAAAGCACTATCTATAACATTTCTGTCATTGGCATTGAGTGTTTGCGGTATGACTACTTCCTTTGCTCAGGAAACCACAGAAACTAAAACAGAGCAAACGACAGCACATCTAAAGCAGGTTGAAGTTCGGTTTGTATGTATGCAGAACAACAAAGCTTTCGATAAAGAACAAGTTCAGGTTACCATTGATGGCGTCGTTTATTTTGGATGCTGTGACAACTGCAACAAAACCCTGATTAGTAAGGAAGAAAACAGATATGCGCTTGATCCGGTAAGTAAGAAGAGGATTAATAAAGCAGAAGCAGTAATAGGGGCTGCAGCTGATAACTCGATCTATTACTTTGAATCCGTGGAAAACCTCAAGGCTTTTGATCCGGAAAAACATCTTGTAGCTGAAAAATAGGGTTGTTGAATAGAATTAACAGCTAATTCAGGGCTGTTCTCTATATTCCTTGGTTTATATAAATAACAGGCGCTAGCAAGTTGCTTTAATGGTTACCCTCACTCCCAAATCATCAATCCTCAGCCCGGCACTCACTAAACTAATCCCGGTTTTCTGAGCTTTTTTACTGGTTTTATCGCCGTTGAGTCCGTAGGTGGGATCGTCAATGATCGGGTAGCCCCAATGTTCTAAATGCAATCGAATCTGGTGAGTGCGACCTGTTTTGGGTTCGCATTGTACGATACAGGAATGTTCCTTTCGCTCTACAACGGTGAAAGTGGTCTCGGCTGGTTTGGCGTTGGTCAAGTCAGGATTGCTTTCAAAGACGAATCCGGTTTTACGCTTGATCGGTGTGTTTATCGTAATCTGATCTTCCTTTGGTTGACCGGAAATTTCCGCGAAATATATTTTTTTAACACGACCTTCTGCGAATTCGGTCATCGCTTTTTGGGCAAAGGCTTTGGTTTTGGCAAACAGTACGATTCCTGAAGTCACTGCATCTAGACGGTGCACAATCTTTAAATCGGGATAACCCATTTCCTCCAACATGGCAGTGAGCGTATTCTTGAAATACCGTCCACCGGGATGCATGGGCAACGGCGCAGGTTTATACACAGCGATCCAGTCTTCCGTTTCTTCCAGAATTTCCACTTCATTAGGTACGCTCGGTTCAATCACATTGGGGTTGTGATGAAATACAGAGTCGGATTTCTTGAGTAACGCATTTGGAGAAGAAGGCTCGTCATTTAATCCTACCCTGCCGTTTTCTATACGTGTTTGCCATTCCTGTTCAGGACGGAATGGAAATCGAGTGACCATCATTTCCAGCAATGGCTTTCCAACAAATTCGTCTTGTACTTTAAAACGATGTGTGATCGGATACGGCGATATCAGCCGGACTTTACGACTGTTTAGCTGTTTGTTCGGAAGCATGTCGTTGTTTGAAGTCGTCGCCGAAGTAATTATACCATTTACGGAAGGGTTTAAAAGCATTCTCGGGATCAAAAGGTCTACGGAATTCGCTTTGTTTACATTCTTCACTGCAGCAACCTTCCATCATTCTTGCGCCTTCTTCTGAGCACACAAATAGTTTATTGCATTCCATATTGGCGCAGTTCACGTAGGTATCAGCCGGCTTTCCTGTGATTTCACATTCTGCGATCGGTGCCAGATCTTTGGGATTTACCGGAACTACCAAGCGATCATCAAACACAAAGCATTTTCCTTCAAAGTGCTTGCCTTCTTCTTCTTTGGCGTATCGTAAAATTCCACCGTGCAACTGATTTACATCGTCCCAGCCCTGCTCTTTCATCAGCACAGAAAATTTTTCGCAACGAATTCCTCCAGTGCAGTACATCAGCACTTTTTTGTCTTTGGGGATCTCAGCTTCTTCCAGCCATTGTGGGAAATCAAAGAAATTCTCTACGTCCGGTTTTAATGCTCCTTTAAAGTGGCCGATCTTTGATTCGTAATTATTTCGTACATCGATCATAACGTGATCTTCCTCTTCCATCACTCTACGCCACTCAGCCGGAGATAAATGATTTCCTCCGTCTTTGGGATCTACTCCATCTACATGCAAAGAAACAATTTCTTCTCTGGTTTTACAGATTAGCTTCGAAAATGGTATATAACCTGATTCATCCGTCTTAAACTCTGTTTCTTCAAATCCGGGAATGGCTCTTAAGTCAGCTTTATACTGAGCCATTTGCTCTTTCGTACCTGCCGCAGTTCCGTTGATTCCTTCAGCAGAAACGTAAATTCTTCCTTTGATTCCCAGTTCTTTACAATATTGTTTGTGCTGTTTGGCAAACTGCTCAGGGTTATTAATCGTATTAAAATAGTAGTAGAGAATAACTTCGTACATTTTCTTTAGTGGAATTCTCGTTTAAAGTATTATCTTTTTACTGATATTTACAGAATGGTCAAAGTTACGAATTTTATATCTAAATAATGATGGGGCTTATTATGAAGCTGGCTAAAAATTTTTTATTGATTGCATGTGTTTTTGGATTAGCAAATGAGAGTGTTGAAGTTCAGGCTCAAGAGAAAACAGTACCTCAGATACTCCATACCTTTGAACAAGGTAAAATGAATGCTGAACAGACTTATCTTGAAATGAGAAAGGTCTATGAAGATGGAGCCATCCATAAATGTATAACTCCGCTTCATATTTTTTCTCATAAGTACAAAAGTGAAATTTCCGAGTCAGTCTTGTTAGAACAACGTAAGATTGATCAACATAGAAAATCAGCTCAGGCATCTTTTACTAGTCATTCCGGAAAATTTGTATTCACTTATGAAACCACAGGTTCCAATGCCGTTCCTTCTGCTGATAATAACTCAAACGGTGTTCCTGATTTTGTAGAATGGGCAGCTACGGCAGCCGATTCTTCTTATAAACTATTAGTTGAAATTCAGGGATACACGGATCCAATCCCAGCCGATAGCACCTATGACATATCTTTTGAGGATATGGGATTTTATGGATTTGTTGAACCGGATAACTCTGCCCCATCAGGAACTATTATGGTAATTGAAAACGATTTTGTGGGATTTCCTGATAATGATGATCCTGATGGTACGCAACGTGGTGCTTTAAGAGTAACAATAGCGCATGAATTTAAACATGCCGTTCAGTTTGTTCAGAATAATTTTAATGGTGAAGCGGACAATTGGGCTGAAATGGATGCTACACTTATGGAAGAAGTTGTATATGACAATGTAAACGATTACTACAATTATTTAGGCGGATCGGGAGATATATTTGGCAGCCCGGGCGTAACGGTTATTCCGGGTTCGTATGAAGATGTAACCTGGGCGTTATACTTTCACGAGAAGATAGGTTCTGATTTCTGGGTAAATGCCTGGGATAGAATTGAGACCAGCAATTCTACTTTAGATATGTTGGATGCGGTTGAGCAGGAGCTTACATCCAGAGGATTAGATTTTACGGAATCGTTACTTGAGCTTTATACATGGCACTTTGTTTCCGGAACGTACAATAATTCAACTTTCGGCTTTAATGAAAGTCTGTTTTACCCAACACCTAGTGTTCAACGAACTGAAACCCAGGTTACGGATCAATTTTCAGCGGATATAAATCTAGGGAGATTTGCCAGTTACATGTTAAACGTAAAACCACCGGCTAATGAAACCGGAGATGTTTCAGTACTTATTGACACAGAATCAGCTAATCTGAGTATGGCGGTAGTTGGTCTTTTTAACGACGGAACGGTGGCTTTTGAATATGCCGAATCTGAATCGGGTTTTATTGTTGTGAATGAAGGCTGGAAATGGGCGGATATTGAAAGAGTGGGCGCAATTGTTTTAAATGAGAACAGGACATTGTCACAATCATTTAAAATTAAAGTGTCTAATACGTTTCCGACCTCAATTCCTATTGATGATGAAAAGCCTGTTACTACTGAGATCAAACAAAATTATCCAAACCCTTTTAATCCCAGCACGACAATTCCGGTAAGTGTATCTGAATTTCAAAAGGTTGAAGTAGATATCTATGATATAACCGGCAGATTAGTACAATCTGTATTTAACGGAAATCTTGGAACCGGTAATTATAATCTTCCGGTGAATTTGGAGAATTTAGCTTCCGGCGTTTATATGTACAGGCTTAAAACCAATGATAAAGTTCAGATCAAAAGAATGACGCTGTTGAAATAAGAGACATGATTGTCAAATCACAAAAATCAATAATCAAATACCAATACCTGCATTCATAAATTAAGAGATTCTAGATTTTGAAGGCTAGGTATTGAGCTTTAATCTAAAATGCACGTACAGAACCAACAGTGTCATCCCGAAGTGGAAAGGCTTAAATGAAGACCCGAAATTATAACACGAGGGTTCTCAAATAAAATCGAAGTATGGTTCCAAATAATAAGATATGAACAGGTATTGCACTTGAGATCCTTCGATGTAATTCACTCAGTTGCCTATAGCTCAATTTGGACCACTCAGGATGACAGCCTTGATTTTGTCAACGAATTACCTAACATCTACAAGTATGAATAGCCTTTATTAGGGAATCCTTGTTGGAATTTGAATTTTGGGATTTGGTATTTAACCTTTCGCCGGTAAGATCTTCCCTTCAACCACGCCAAATCCGATTCTGTATTCTTCGTTTTCAGCATAGCCGGTCATAATCACATTGTCATTGTCTTGGATAAATTTACGCTCTGATCCGTCATTTAATTTGATTGGCTTACTTCCTTTCCAGGTTAGTTCCAGCATGCTTCCGTAAGAGTCCTCTGTGTTACCACTTATGGTTCCGGACGCGTACATATCTCCGGGACGAACATTACATCCGGTTACTGTTTGATGAGCCAGCTGTTGGGCCATACTCCAATACATATATTTGTAATTCGAAGTAGCTAGTTTATGTGGTTCATTCAGCGATTCATTGTCCAGATATACTTCTAAACTGATATCAAAAGTAGATCGGTTTTTCTGCTTTAAGTATGGAAGAACTTCCGGTTCTTGTTCGGGCATATCAATGCGGAATGGAGCCAGTGCATCCAGCGTAACAATCCAGGGAGAAATACTTGTAGCCCAGTTTTTTGCGAGAAAAGGACCTAAAGGCTGATATTCCCACTTTTGGATATCTCGTGCACTCCAGTCGTTTACCAAAACCATCCCAAAAATATGATCTTCTGCATTATCAACTGAAATGGTTTCGCCTAGTTCATTACCCGGTCCGGTGAAAAATCCAACTTCCAATTCAAAATCCAACAGTTTACATTCTCCGAAAACAGGTTGGTCAGAATCGTTGGGAATAGTTTGACCTTTAGGGCGATGCAGATCGGTTCCGCTGGCAACAATTGAACTAGCTCTGCCATGATAACCTACGGGAAGATGCTTCCAGTTTGGCATTAATGCGTTATCAGGATCGCGAAACATCGAGCCGACATTGAAAGCGTGTTGCTCAGAAGAATAGAAATCTGTGTAGTCACCGATTTCAACAGGGAGTACCAGTTCTACGTCTTCCATCGGTACAAAAACGCGGGATCGTAATAAATCATCATCTCTTAGAGTAGAGTTTTCTTTATCTAAAAGCTCAGTAAGAGTGCTTCGGGCTTCTTGCCAGGCAGGTTTTCCAAGGCTCATAAAGAAATTCAAGGTAGAATCCTGAAATGCAAACTGATCGCCTAAGTGCTTTCCATTAAATAACCCCGCTTCATCCAACACAAAAAGATCGATCACATAGTCGCCTATTGCCGAACATAAATGAATTTCACCCTCATCCGTTTCAAAAGCACTGAAAGGCAGGTTTTGAATAGGGAAATGAGAGTCTTTATCAACAGATATAAATGAGGTAATCATAGAAATGGTTTAGTTTAAAAGAGTTAATTCTTGAAGATCTTCTACCGGTTCATCAAAACTGCAGCTGCCAAAAGAAGTTGCGGAGAACGCTCTTAACGTATGAATTTCTTGTGTTTTAACAGAGTGGTTTTTCCAACTAAATCCGGTTTCAGAGAAAGAAAAGTTATTTGGGTTTTCATCAGACAAGATATCAGCAAGAACAGAATCATCCATCGTTTTACGATTATACAATATGGTGCCGCCAAAAACATTCAAAAAGCCATGCATTTTTGTGCTTACAGATTCATTGTAATGCCGAACGGGATGATGAAGTCCGGCTGTGAATTTTAAAGGCACATTGCTTTTAATTGCTGTTGAAATTGTCTCAACAAGATATTCAACCGGGGGAAATTGAAAAGCTTCTACCCCACCGCATCGAACTTTAAAACCTGATGATTCATAATTATCGAGTGACTCAGGTTTTAAGCCATAATTGTGATTGCTGATCGCCTGAGTTAAAGCAATCGCTTTTTGTGAGGCAAACTCAAAGCCCGGAATTTCAAAGAAAGCCTGATTAGGAAAGATGGCCGAAGAATTTAGCTGATGAACGGTGAAGTCTATAACTTCGGAGAGCTCTGAAAGATTTTTATAATCAATTCCTGACGGTAATTTTATCTCCAATGTTGGAATATGGATGCTTTTTTCAGAGCTGTTTACTACTTCTCTGATTTGAGCAGTCGTATTATTAAGAACGGACTTGAATTCATCTATAGTAGCTGATGGTGCAGCGACTAAAGTTATGAGGAATGGGTTAGGGCTTTCATTTGTGTCATTAATAAGATCTGAAAGATCAGATAGCAGGCTTGTACCAACCACAAATTTAGAAAGTATCCAAGACTCTTTACTATGAGCATGCTCTAGATACTTTTTAAAAGAATCCTGAAGATCTAACGAGGCCGGAGGATATAATCCCGCATAATCTATTATTCCGGATAAAAAGGGTTGTAAGCTTTTCTTCACAAAATTAATCTTAGCGTTAATGAATGTTCTATCAATAAGAGAAGTTAGAGATCATAAGCGTCAATGTAAAAAATGAAGGTCGCTCAAAAAGAAAGAAGTTAAAAGCTAAAAAGCATGTATTAAAGGGCTTAAATTGAATCCTAATTTGACATACTCGCACTTTTATTGCTAATTGCATGTAACTAACTACAAATTATGAATAAATCAGAGACCGTAAAAGCATTGAGTGAGCAACTAGACCTCACTCAAACTGAAACAGAAAAATTATATAATTCCTTAGTTGAACAACTTACCAAGCACCTTTCTGATAAAGGAGGATTCAGCATACCTGACTTCGGAAGCTTTACATCAGAAATAAGAGAAGAATATAAATCATACAATCCACACTACAAGCAGATGATGCTTCTGCCAAAAAAGAAAGTGGTTCGGTTTTCACAAAGTTCTGCACTAAAAGATGAATTCAATGAGGTAGAACTATGAGCGATAAGGTAAAATTTTCGGAATTAGTAAAAGCTTTTGCAGAATCTAATAACATAACTCAGCAAAAAGCGGAAGCATTGATCCGCGGAATATTCAATTTGTTGTTGGATGATCTTGAAGAAAGCGGTAAAGCGTCGATTACAAGTTTTGGAAGTTTTGAGCTTAAAGAAGTGGCAGAGCGTACCGGCGTAAATCCGCAAACAGGAGAAGAAATCGTAATACCTGCTCATAACAAAGTTTCCTTTAAGCCATTCAAAGCACTAGAAAAAACAGTTAACGCCCCGTTTTCTCATTTGGAATCAACTTTGATCGAAGAGGGTGCGCCTGAAAGCAAACCTGTAATTCCTATACCGAAAACAGAAACTGTAAAAGAAGAAGAAATAGAAGATCAGGAAAAAGACGAAGATCCTTTTGAATCGGTAATTGGTTCAGAAGCCGAAGAAAATACAGACGACCTAGAAGAAGAAATTAATGAAGAGGCGGAACAAGAAGAAGCTACAATTCCACCTCCGGTTTATAAAGCAAGGGAATCAGAGAGAAAAAATGCCGGTGCGCTTTGGTTGGTTATTATATTGTTGATTGCAGTTGTAGGTGTTGGTGGATGGTATTTCTTTTTGAGAGATTCAGGGGGGGCAAGTTATGGAAATCAAGTAGCTGAAAAAGAATCATCTAAAACAGAAGAAAGTGCAAAAATAGCAAGTGCGAATTCTGAAAGATCTGAAAAAGAGGCAGGCAAAGAGCAACCTGTCACCGCAGAAGTGGTGCCTGATGATGAAGTGAGTAAAGAAAAGCCTGCAGTTACTGCCAACAGCGAAAATAACATTTCTAAAGAAAATGCTGGCCCGGTTAACAAAGGAAATTCATCCAAAGAAATGACAACCTATATTATTGAAAAAGATGAATGGCTATGGGATATTTCCAGAGAAGTTTATGGAAAGGCGTATCTATGGCCGTTGATTTTTGAATCCAATAAAAAGGCAACTGACAATCCTAACTTAGTAGAACCGGCAAAAACTTTAATTATTCCAAGTTTGGAGGGCAATGCTTCAGCATTAACAAAAGAGGATTATGCGCAACTTGCCAAAGCATCAAGAATGGTCTCGGAAGCTTATGGTAATGCGGGCAATTCAGAGCGAGCGGCTGAGTATTTAAGGTTCTCGAAGAAATATGAGCGATTGAGTAAAAAGTAGCTCAATACTTGAGTTCTGTTTTTGTAAAGGAATTGCCAAACATGAAACTAAGCTGTAATCAGATCCAGAGTAATAGCATCTGCTACTTTTAATCCGGAGGAAGTTAAACGAATACATTCACCAACTTCAATCTTATCTTCATATTCGAGCCTGGATATGTATTGCTGTTGATTGATAGAAAAGGAATAATCGTATCTTTCTTTGAGCTCGTTTATCGTAATACCTTTTCTTGTACGCAAACTTAGCATTAGTCGCTCTTCTGCAAGCGTGTTTAATGAAAGCTCTTCCTGAAATTCATCATTAAAATCCTGTTTAAGAAGATATGTTTTAAGATCCGGTTTGTTCTCCCATCTGTGAGCTTTATTTAAAGCTGGATTCCACCAAAAAGAATGTGCTCCGGGACCAAACCCGAAATAATTGCGGTGTTCCCAATACTTAGAATTGTGCTTTGCTTCAGATCCTTTTTTTGCAAAATTACTTACTTCATAACGAATGATCTCATATTCTTTCAATTTTTTCTCAACTAATTCGAAATGTTTTTCAACCATTTCGTCTTCCGCCGGGATGAGTCTTCCGAGTTCCATCTGCTTTCCCAATCTGGTTTTAGGTTCAATAGTTAAGGAATAAGCAGAGATATGAGGTGGATTAAAGCGTAACAAAGTTTCCAAATCGTGTTCAAGCATTGAAAGTGTTTGCCCCGGATTTCCATATATAAGATCAGCCGTGAACACATTTATATTTGAAGCTTGAAGTAATTCTAAACATTGTAAGGCTTCTTTAGAATTATGAGTCCGGTTCATAAAACGAAGCAGATCTTCATCAAAAGTCTGCACACCCATGCTAGCCCGGTTTACTCCCGCGTCTTTTAATCCTGCAAGATATTCTTTAGTTACGTTATCAGGATTTAGCTCAACGGTAACTTCATTGAGGTCGGTTTTGAATGTGTCATTGAGAGCGGAAAAGATCTTTTCAAATTCCCCGATGCTTAACAGAGATGGAGTACCTCCTCCGAAATAAATGGTGTCAATAATATCTTCTGAGTAGACGGTGTCCTTTTTGGAACGGATCTCTTTAACAAGTTGATCTACAAAAGCAGTTTTGTTATCGGGTTTGGTAACAAAATAAAAATCGCAATAAGAGCAAGCTTGTTTACAAAACGGGATATGTATATAAATTCCGGACATAATTAGGAATAATGAAATTAGGAATGAGTGAATACGTATTCCTAATTTTATATTCCATTATTCCTCATTCCTTGAGTAAAAAGGATTTTCATCGTATGTGTCTTTTTGCTGATACGCTCGGATGTATTTCACATAATTGGATGCATATTTCGGAATAGATTTAATTTCCTTATCCGTAAGCTTTCGAACTGCTTTAGCCGGAGATCCCATGTACATGTAACCACTTTCTAGTGTTTTGCCCGGAGGAACCAGCGTTCCGGCAGCTACGATAACATCCGATTCAACAACAACTTCATCCAGAATGGTTGCATTAATCCCAATCAATACACGATCTTTAATTGTGCATCCGTGCACCATAGCTCCATGACCAATAGTAACTTGTTTGCCGATCTTGGTTGGTCCGGTTTGATTCATAACATGAATACAGACATTGTCCTGCACATTACTCTGGTCTCCAATTTCGATAAAATTTACATCGCCGCGGATGGTAACATTAAACCAAACACTAGCTTCTTTTCCCAGAGTTACATCGCCGATTATATCAGCGCTGGGAGCCACAAATGCAGTTTCATCAAATTGAGGGGTTCGTTTTAGAAATTCGTAGATCATGAAAGTTTACTTGTTAAAAATAGATAAGGTAGAATTATTACTAATAATCCTATAAGATAAAGAAATATTATACCAACAGTTTTAAGGAAGGCTTTCCACCAAGATTGGTCAAATACTTTTTTCAGATAGATCGCTAAGTAAATAAAAAAGAGAGAGCGTTCTATAATTTGTATTGCAGCAACAAAATAGAAATAGAATGAACCTTCCTCGAATCCGAAATAGGTGTAAGACCAGCCGGCAATAACAGAGAAACAAAGAAGAAAAAACCACACAGAATGAATGTGTAGCGCAAATATGAGGTATTCTATGTAATAGCCATCCCGTTTTCTGTGATGCCATTTTGTAATCAGGGCAAAATAAGGAACCAGTACAAACATAGAGGTTTGTATAGCCTTGCCATAACCCGAATCGTATTGATCTGCGCTGATATTCACCAAAAAAACTTGCGTGCTTTCTGTAAGAATAGCGAAAAAGAAATAAATCAAACTAACAGAAATATAGATCCTTAAAGGAGGCAAATAGCTTGCTCTGTGGCCATCAATATATTCGGTGGTAATTTTTCCCGGCTTTAACAAGAGATCTTTCAGCGTTTTAAAAACGCGGTTATCAATATTGAATAAGGTTTCAACTGTGTCTTCTAAATAAAGGCGGAGCGGTAATTTGGTTGGCTGAAATTTTTGCCCACAGTTTCCACAATAGTTTTTGGGAACCGGATCACCACAGTTCAGGCATTCACTATAAATAGAGGATTTGGAATCAGCATTCATGGAAGAAAGTAAAAAACCCTAGGCAGATAAGCGATGTGAATATTTTGAAGATGAAAACGGGGAGTAATAAGTAAATCCCAAAAATGCCCTTGATTAAGTAGCTCTATTAAAATCAAAAGAGTATGTACTTAAATATTAGAAAATTGAAATTGTATAATTGATTTCAATTTGTTAAAATGGAAGCGCTTACATTTTACTTGGCATACATACAGGCCGAGGGGTAACATTAATTTAATTTTTATAGATATGAAAAGAAGTTTAAAACTTTTGCTTGGGGCAACTCTTATGATTTTCATAGGTGCAGGACAGGCTTTTGGGCAGCCAAATATAGATGGGTCTAAAACAGGAGATTCAGATTATGTCTCGTTGGGAGATTGGACACAAGTCAATACAGGATTTGGGGATCATGGAATAGAAGAATTGCTAGCTTATTCTGATGGAGAAGATTTATATATTTTTGTAGTCGGTGAAATAGAATCGAACTTTAATGAGTTGTTTATCTTCTTGGGTGTTGATTCTGAATCCAATCTTTCAAGTGGTACACAGCTACCTTCAGGTAGTGATGCAAGTTCCCCTTTTAATGGCTTCAGACCTACGTTAGATTTTGATGTTTCATTCGGAATCAGATTAACAAGCGGAGATAGCAACAATGCGTTTCCGAGTATTATTGATTACCGATCGTCTGGAAACACAGATACTTTTTTAACTACAATTTCAAACGACGGAACAGCCTCAACAATAAATTCAGGTACTTATAACGGTATTGTAGTAGCGTATGATGATACCGGCTCTTTGTCTTCTAATACAGGCGTTGAAGGTTTTGAAATCAAAATACCTTTAAGCGCCTTAGGTGGAGATGCAATTGAAGAACTAACTTTGATGGCTTTATACGGAAACGATAATTTTATGTCTGCAAATACTATCCCAGAAGTTGCTGGTCAATCTGGAACAAATTTAGGAACCAATCCTAATTTCAATTCAATTTCGGGTAGTCAAGGCTCAACATATGATTATAAAAGCCTTTCAATCACAGGCAACGAAGGTTGGAGAATGTTATCCACTCCAACTTCAGACAATACTTATGATGATCTGTTAGGCGACATCTGGACGCAAGGAATTGCAACGGGCGCAGACGCTACAGAAGGAACGGCAAATGTTCAAGTATATGATAACGGAACGGATAGTTTTACGGGAGTTTCAAATTTAAATTCCACCATGTCGGCTGGAAACGGCTTTATTACCTTTGTGTACAGCGATGACGATTACACCAATTCCGGAGCAGATGCAGGTTTCCCGAAAACATTGTCACTATCAGGAACAGAAAACGCTGCTCCCGTGGCTGCTGTTCTGAATGATGGTGCTAATGCGTTTACATTACTAGGTAATCCATTTGCTTCTACTATTGATTGGGATGAATTAAGTCCTACAGATATAACAGGAACCGTATATGTGTATGATCATTCTTACAGCACAATTAATGGCGGTGGTAATGATGTTGCTAATGGTGGAGCTTCAGGAGGCGGTTATAGAACTTGGAATGGAACAGCGGGCTCTCTTACTGATGGACTAATTAGTCCTTTTCAAGGGTTTTGGGTTCAAAATTCTGCTATTGTAACTCTTCCGGCATTGGCTTTTGTTGATGGAGCAAAATCATCCGGCGGAACTTTTTTTAAGGAGACATCAAACAAGGCCTCTTTTAGATTATTTGCTCAAATGGGTAATTATGGAAATGATGCATTCTTTTCATTTACAAATGAGGGAAAAATAACGAAAGATAACTTTGATGGATTAGAATTAGCGCCAATCGATCATGCTGATTATGTATCACTAAGTACATTAGTCGGCGATGAAGAATTAGATATTAACAACCTTCCACTAGACTTAACTGAAAAAGTTGAAGTCCCACTAATGTTAAATTCTTACGAAAAAACAGCTGACGGATATAAGCTAAAAGGCGGTGAAGTAACTCTTTCATGGACAGATTTTTCGAATATTCCCGAGAACTGGACTATAACTTTGAAGGATTACTCAAATGAGAGATCTATTGATCTCAGAGCTCAGAACTCATACACTTTTGATGTGGAGGGAAGTGAAAACACAGTTAAATCAAAGACGATCTTTTCAGTGTTGTCACCTATTAATGCAACTCGTGAGAAAAGCACAAAGTCTTCTGATATGAGTATTGTAATCACACCAAACACAAGTGTAAGCAATGAAGATGAAATTATTGGCTCGCCAAGCAAGTTTGCGCTTGATCAAAATTATCCGAATCCGTTTAACCCAACCACGACGATTACTTATTCAGTAGGTCAGTCAGGTCCGGTAAATATTACCGTGTACAATGTGATGGGACGTAAGGTAGCAGAATTAGTAAATGCTACGAAGAATGCAGGAACGGATTACAAAGTAAGCTGGAATGCA
>Ga0189275_100240_pt1 | contig 49733 bp, 38 predicted proteins | sample N19A6minimetaG_FD_130329 | JGI IMG/M metagenome (GOLD analysis project Ga0189275, IMG submission 130329) | Marine microbial communities from the Costa Rica Dome - N19 A6 mini metaG | ecosystem: Environmental > Aquatic > Marine > Oceanic > Photic zone | place: Costa Rica: the Eastern Pacific...
TTATGATGTAAAATAAAAACTAATATATATTTAATTATTTGATAATCAATAAAATAATGTAAGTTAATGAAATGTTAAATATTAGGGGCAGCATCCCGTCCAGACCGCAAAAAGCTCCGATTTTTCGGGGCTTTTTTGGTTTTTAACATCCTGTAATCCCTTCCTTTCCTTTTTCTGGAAGAAAACTGTACCTTGATTCCCTATTAAGGCCCAAATGGAGAATAATCCAATAGAAACGTATAGGGAATTTATCACAGGCGTGTTCAATCGATACAGCTCCGTCAGTGATGCATCCATTTCCATGTTGATCTCAATGGGCAAAATCCAGTTTTTGGACAAAGGTTCCACATTACTTTCCATTGGGGAAACATCAAGACATATCCATATTCTGCATCAAGGAGCCATTGTTTCTTATTACCTGAGCAGAGATGGTGATATGTACCACAAGAATATTTTCTTGGAGGGCCATGTAGTGGGCTCCATGGTCTCTGCCCTAAAAAACGAGCCGTCCCACTTCGCACTTGAAGTAGTTGAAAAAGCAGTCCTTATCAGTTTTGATTACAAAAAATATAGAGCGCTGATCGATTCCCAACAGGACCTCAAGAATTTTTACATTTCCTACCTAGAAAAGAATTGGGTCATTGATAAGGAAAAAAGGGAGGTTGAAATTGTGCTACGGGAGGCCAAGGAGCGTTATCTTGATTTCATCAGCCTTCATCCCAATATTGAAGCTCGGATTCCGCTACAATTCATTGCTTCCCATTTGGGCATTACCCCCACCCAATTGAGCCGTATCCGAAAAAAAATCAAAGAAAAAAGCCCCAATCAACATATGTAAAGACAAAAGTCGATTACCCTACGGACCTTTGTCCCATGAAATTAGTTGTACTTTATATTTTAGCTTTCACAGGAGGTGTTTTTCTTGCCGTTCAAGCCGGTTTCAACACCCAATTGGGTGCTTTGGCCAAACATCCTGTGGTGGCGGTGGTATCTACCTCCATTGCGAGTGCCATTTTTGGGAGCTGTTTTATATTTTTTACAAACAAAGGGGAAGTATCGGCCCAAATAGTATATGAAGTACCCTGGTATTTATGGTTTGTAGGCGGATTGTTCAGTATGATCGGTATTTCACTTTATTTCTATACCATTCCCAAATTGGGAATTTCAAAAATGATTGCCTTGGGACTATGCGGACAACTGCTCTTTTCCCTCTTGGCGGGTAAATTTGGCTGGTTGAACCTCCCCATTGAGCCTCTAACCCCAAGAAAATTAATCGGCGTTGGCGCCCTAATCACTGGAATATTTTTAATCAATTCAAAATGAACACTACACTAGTAAATATTCAAAACCTGACCCAATTGTGGAGCATAGCCGGCGAGACCTTCCAAGGGTACCATAACCATGAGGGCATTCACACATCAACCATAAAAAATTCACAATGGCCCAATCGTGTTTGGACACAAGATGTCCTTTCCCAAGAACTTCTCCAAGAAATAGAAATTCAAATGGAGCGCGACAAAGGCATGATCTTTTCACACTTCAATTTGAATTCAACAAAGAATTCATCAATAGCTGAAGCGGGCTTTTCCCTTAAATCCTTACAGTATGGAATGAGTCTTTCTCTCGAAGGTAAGTTTGAAACCCAGAAAAGCATTGAATTTGTCCGTGTAACCCAAGATTTGGAGGCAGAAACATGGAGCAACACATTTTATCGGGCCTTCCATTATAGGATAAGTCCGGAAACCCTCTTAAAAACCGCAAGCAAGATTCCCTATTTCCTAGTTTATCATGAAAACCAACTGGTTGGCACCGTGATTATGCACACTACCGGAAAAACCTTGGGAGTGCATGCCCTGGGCATTGACCCTGACCAACGCAAGCAAGGCTATGCTACCGAAATCATGCATCATGTTTTAAATAAGGGTATAGACCAAGGAGCATCAACGGCAACTTTACAGGCCTCGGAAATGGCCAAGAATATGTATCTAAAAATGGGATTTTCCCATGCTTTTTTAATGGAAAACTACCAATTGAAAACACAAAACATCTGATATGCAATCTAGTACAATACCTAAAACCACAGGAATGGAATTCATCCAAAAACAGGAATGGCGGTATGCCACCAAAAAGTTCGACCCTAATCAAAAGGTATCTGACAAAAACCTTGAAATCATAAAACGTGCCGTGCAGCTATCCACATCTTCATATGGACTGCAACTGTACAAAGTATTGATCATAGAGAATCGGGAGACCCGCGAAAAATTGTTGCCCGCATCATGGAACCAAAGTCAAATCGTGGACGCCTCACACCTATTTGTTTTCTGTAATTATGCTGAAGTGAAGCCACATCATATTGATCAATATATCGATCTTACGGCGAAAGCAAGACAACTCAAAGTAGAAGACCTGAAAGGCTATGGGGATTTCATGAAGTTGAAAATTGGGGCACAATCCCACGAGACCCAAGCTTCTTGGACCAAACACCAAACCTATTTGGCCTTGGGCAATTTGTTGGCCGTTTGTGCCGACCTGCACATTGACGCCTGCCCCATGGAAGGCTTTGAAGCCGAAAAATACAACGAGATATTAGGGTTGACCGAAAAAGGCCTGAATGCGTCCCTAGTGGCCCCCATTGGTTATAGAAGTCCCGATGACAAAACCCAAAACCAACCGAAAGTCAGAAAGCCTTTAGAACTATTGTTTGAACGTATCTAAAGCTGAAATGGCAAAAATCAAAAGGCCCCCAACTTTGTTGGGGGCCTTTTGATATAAAGAAATTCTTGTTTTTAGTAGTGATATCTCACAAAGGCTTCCATGGCCGCATAGCTTGCCAAGCCCAAGGCCTGGTATTTTTGTGCGGTCTCTTTGTTCCTGTCCTCGGCCCTTACCCAGAATTCCCTGAGGTCTTCTCCTTGGAACATTACCCCATCCTTTTGGGTCTGGTGATAAAAAATGGCCTTTCGCTTTCTGAGCACCTGCGCTGGACTCATCGGTACCGCCATTTCTATCTCGTGGATCTCCCACTCGTGCCAAGCTCCCCTGTACAACCATACCCAACAATCATCCATAAAAGGTTTGGCCTTCAATTCCTTTAAGGAAGCGAATAAGGCCTCCAAACATACACGGTGCGTGCCGTGTGGATCGGCCAAATCTCCCGCCGCATAGATTTGATGGGGCTTAATCTTCTCAATGATATCATTCATGATCTTGATGTCATCCTCTCCCAAAGGCTTCTTACGGATAGCCCCTGTTTCATAGAATGGCAGGTCCAAAAAGTGCACTTGGCTGTCAGGAATCCCCATGTAACGGGTGGCCCCGTAGCTTTCACTCCTCCTGATGTTTCCTTTAATCTTTCTTACCAATTCCGAATCAAAATCTTCCTCGGTTTTTCCATTAAGGTCCTCGATCACTTTTGAGAATATATCTGTCTTTGTGATGGAGTTGGCCACCTCGGCTATCTTCAAGGCCTCATGGTCGGCCACAGCGATGTTCCCTGAGGTTTGATAAACGATATGTACTTCATGTCCTTGGGAAACCAATCGATCAAAAGTACCTCCCATAGATATTACATCGTCATCTGGGTGCGGACTGAAGATGATCACACGTTTCTTTTCGGGCGTGGCACGCTCGGGACGGTTGGTATCGTCCGCATTGGGCTTCCCACCCGGCCATCCGGTAATGGTATGCTGCAAGCGATTGAACGTCCTGATATTGATTTCGTATGAGGATTGCTCCGTACTCAACAGATCGGACATTCCTGAATCGTTATAATCCTTGTCCGTCAATTGCAATACAGGCTTCTCTTTTTGTAAACTTAGCCAAACCACAGCTTTGTGGGTAAGATCTTGGGTCCAGTCGCAAGTGCGCACCAACCAAGGTGTATCAATACGGGTAAGGTGGGCAGCAGCTTCTTTATCCAACACAAAGGTAGCATTGGAATGTTCCTGAAGATAGGTAGCGGGAACCTCTGGGCTTATTTCCCCTTCAATGGTATCCCTTACAATTTCAGATTTGTTCTGACCCCAGGCCAAAAGAACAATCCGTTTTGCCTTTCTAATGGTACCTATCCCCATGGTAACGGCTTTTCTTGGCACGTTTTCCAAACCTTTGAACGCAGGTGCTGCATCCACTCGGGTAATATGATCCAAGGTAATGTCCCTGGTAGCTGAATTAAAGTGCGAGCCCGGTTCATTGAAACCAATATGCCCTGTGCGGCCTATCCCCAATAATTGAAAGTCCAATCCTCCAGCCTTCTCAATCTGGCTTTCGTAGCTGCGACAATATTTTTGAAGTTTATCGGATGGTACGGTACCATCAGGTATATTCACATTCGCGGGATCAATATCAATATGATCGAACAAATGCTGGTGCATGAAGTAATGGTAGCTTTGGATATTGTTCCGCTCCATGGGATAGTACTCATCCAAATTGAAGGTGACCACGTTCTTGAAACTAAGCCCTTCTTCCTTGTGCATGCGCACCAACTCTTCATATACTTTAATGGGTGATGATCCCGTTGCCAATCCCAATACACATTTCTTTCCAGCCTCCTGCTTTTTCCGAATCAGCTTTGCAATTTCCTTGGCCACTTCCAATGACCCTGTCTTGGAATCATTGAAAATAACATTGTGGATTTTTTCAAAGCGTGTGTCTTCAAATTGGCCCGCAGGTTGATACTGAATTGATTTTGGTTCTATGGCTACTTCCATAACAGTTGCTTATATTGTTAATTGACAAAGATACTTCAATTTTTCACCAAGTCCTTATTTAATGGAATGGAATAGGTTATGATAACGCTATCTTTTTAACACATTTGTTGCATTCCGGATTTCAATTCCCAAATCATTGGACGAAAGAGGCGTCTCTAAACAAGATATTTACACATAGGCCCTACCTAATCAAAAAAAGCGAAGGAAGAGAAAACCCCTTCCTTCGCCCAAAATTAACTATTAAATAAAACTAACTCAAACTATGAGAAATCCTTTAATGGACTGCTTCACATCATTTGGTTTATTGTGCAAACCACAAGGTGGTTCCTTGCATGTCTTCTCCTTGCGCTGGCGCAACAGCAGAGAAATTTGGGTTGTCCTGAGCTCCGGAGCCATAACGTAAACGTTGTGGGTAATCTCCATTCAGTGTACCCAAGGCAAAAATAGTCTGGTTGGATACCCCGGCAGCCAATTCAGAAGGATAGCCGGTATCACGAACAACGGCCCAAGCTTCAAAACCATCCGTGTAGCTTACCAACCATCTTTGGTGGGCAATCTTCTCAAGTTTTTCATCCAAGGTCCCTACTGTGATATCCGCAGCAGCTTCATTAGCGATATATGTATCGGCATCACCACCGGAAATTCCCCATAGGGTCATAGCCTCCTTAATTCCTTTGGCGAACAGATCTTGGGCATCTCCTGTGGCTCCTTGAAGTCCTTTCAAGACCGCTTCGGCCTGCAAGAAGTAAGCTTCTGCACTGGTAAGGATAATTTCTGGATACCCATCCACTTGGGAAGAAGTCTTTGGTTGAATCACCGCATCACTCGGCGTACTGAACAAATCGTAACGCACATAAGAATAGGTATCCCCATTGATTCTGGATGGTTGTCCTACATACTGACCCGTTGCCAATTCAACAATGGTGGTATCTCCAGACATTGACGTTGTATAATCCGCTCCAGCATCATCCAAGGCACCAATGATAAAGTCAACCCTTTCCTGATAATTCGCATCTGGAGTTTCTGGGTTGTCCACAAACTTAAAGATTCCTCCCTTCGCAGGCTTCACATAAGCAGCCAACCTAGGGTCGTTGTTGTCCTGTAGCATGTTCACCAAAGCACTGCTCACCGTCCAATCGGAACCCGTTCCGAAATTGTGCCAAACATCTCCGTAAGCTGCTGCAGCCCACTGACTGATCACAAAATCTTTGTTCATGACAACACTACCGGTAGTATCATCCAAAAGTGGGGCACCAAGTGCTTCGCTGATAGCAGAGGCAGCAAAATCATCGCCAGGAGCACCCAAAGCCCTCATACCTATTCTAAGCTTTAGTGTGTTGGCCAAACGCTTCCATTTCTGTAGATCTCCACCACAGTATACATCATTTTCACCAGCATCATCCACACCAAGACCGGTACGTTCCGCTGAACCAATGATGGCCATAGCCTCATCCAATTCGGCAATCACACCTTTGTAAATTGTCTTTTGATCATCATACTTTGGCGTTAAAATACCTTCAACACCAGCTTCTGTATAAGGAACCATTCCAAAAGTTTCGGTATACATTTGGTAATACAGTCCCTTGATGATCAAGGCCATGGCATACATGTACTCATTTTCAAGCTCCCCGCCTTCCTTAACAAAGTCGGTGAATCCTTTAATGTTTCCTAGGTAACCAGCCAACCAACCATAAGCGGCATCGGTATAACCTCCATTGTAAGTATACCCCAATTCATCGGACCACCAACAACCGTTGAATCCAAATGTGAAATGGCCGGCGAATCTATCGGTATGGATCAAATGTGCCCTCCAATAAGGAAAACGGTCTGGAGAATACAATTTGTACTGGGTATCCGTCAAAAAGAACTTGGCACTCACCTCGGTGGAGAGAAATCCATTTTGATCGGTATTGATCTCGTCAAAATTTTTCGTACAGGATAGTATTGTGACCATACTCAGAAGGCCAAATACCATAAATTTCATTTTTTTCATCGTAGCAAATTTTTTAAAAGTTTACATTTAATGTAAGTCCAAAGCTTCTTGTTGTAGGTAGTGCATAGAACAATACCCCTTGACCAAAGTTGGAAGTGGAATAGCTTGATTCTGGATCAAAATTATCCACGTTCTTATAGATGAACAACAAGTTTCTTCCCACTGCACTCAATGAAGCACCTTTGATAAAGGTCTTTTCCAATATCTTTCTTGGGAAGCTATAGGTAAGGCTCACCTCACGCAATCTCACATTGGTTTGATCGTATACATACTCGGAACCAATATTGCTAACCGCACCCCAGTAATCTTGGGCACTGATTGTAGTTGTGTTTGGAGTATAGGTACCATCTCCGTTATCTATGACACCATCCACAAGAATTCCTCCTTCTCTATACTGAAGAGATCTTTCTGAAACCCCGGCCGCATCCAAGCCAGCATCTGTAGCTGAGTACACTTCACCACCGATCCTAAAATCGATCAAGGAGTTAAGGGTAAAGTTTTTGTAACGGAAGGTATTGGTAAAACCACCTGCAGCATCAGGCTGGTAGTTCCCAAACTTCTCTCTTTCCGAAGTGGCCACTGGCCTACCCTCAGCGGTAACGATCAACTGTCCGGCATCATTTCTTGCCCAAGTAGTTGCCTCAATATCACCATATCCGGCACCTACCCTGGCAACTGTAGAAACTGTTCCTGAGTTACTGCTACTGAATTGGAAAAGATCTTGTCCTTCGATCAAGCTAACCAATTTGTTTTCGTTACGGGAAATATTGGCAGAAACATCCCATGAGAAATTCTCTGTTTGAATAGGTGTTCCCCCGATAAGTATCTCAAAACCTTTGTTGCTAAGTTCCCCAACATTGGTCCTGAATCTATCGAACCCTGTTCCAGGGTCCAAAGGCACGTCAAAGATCAAATCTTTGGAGCTGATGTCGTAATACGATGCATCTACAAAGAACCTATTGTTGAACGCTCTGAACTCCACTCCAAATTCTGTTGATGTAACATCCTCTGGGCGAAGGCTCTCACTGAACAAAGTACTTTCCCTGCTCACGGTAACATTGTCCAAGAATCCGTTGGCTGCAATCCTAAACAAGTTCACCAACTGCTGTGGATTGGTATCGTTACCCACATTGGCAATACTACCTCTCAACTTCAATAGGTTCACCTTACTTCCCAAATCGAAAGCTTCGTTCAACAGCACACTCAAACTGGCAGAACTATAGAAATAAGAACGGTTTTCGGCCGCCAAGGCAGAAGACCAGTCGTTCCTACCGGTAACATCCAAATAGATGGTGTTGTCATATGCCAAGGAAAGTGCTCCATACGCAGAGTTGATGCTCTTTTTGATAAGGGCACTCTGACTAGCGAACAATTCCTCTGTATTGTCCAAGAAAGGTCTTCCTGGAATTTTGATGTTCTCACCTCTTGTACTTGAACGAATGGTGGAGAAACGCAAGGCATTTGCACCAACATTGGCATTAAGATTGAACTTGTCCCCCAAATCTTTGTTGAACATCAACAAGAAATCATAGTTGGTCTCAGTTCTATCGTTCTTACCGTAATTTACCCTTCCTGAAGGGAAGAAATGGTGTCCTGTTCTGGTAACGGACTCGGTATCTTGTGTAATCGCATCGGTACCTACCCTTACAAAAGCAGACAACCAATCGGTAAATTCGTATTGCAATTTGGCAAAACCAGTAATTCTGGAACGTCTATCCTGATTGGAATCATGCTGTAGAATCCAGTATGGGTTGCCTCCAGATGATGTAGGGGCGATTACCCGATATGGATCACTTGGATCAATGGGATTGTCCAAATCTTGATAAATCTTAAGATCGTTGGTGCGAACGTTCCTTGCCAAAGGCCATAGGTAGGCCATAACCCCTTCCGTACCTTGTGTTGGTCTGTTATTGGCTGTTTGCAAGAAGTAGGTAACCCTTGCATCCAAGCTCAACTTGTCAGACAAATTGGTGAAGGCACGCAAGTTAAAGTTGTCCCTATCTACTCCAGAGTTGGGCAAAATGGACTCTAAATCAGAGTTGGTGTACGAGAAACGAACCGAAGTATTCTCATTTCCTGAGCTCAATGCCACAGTATTTATAAAGCTTGTCCCAGTCTCAAAGAAGTCTTCAACATTGTTAGGCTGAGCCTCATACGCTCTCATCTGGCCATTGTAGGCCAATTGTTGGCTTCCATCAAAGCGTGGACCCCAAGAACTGGTACTTCTTACCGTGTTCACTTGGTTGGCCAATGGAGCTCCTGTATCCACTTGTGGAAAGAGGCCATCGGTTCCTCGCCCATATTGATTTTGGAATTTAGGCAGGATAAACGGGCTTTCAAAAGTGGCACTTGAGGTAAGGGAAATACCCAATCCGGTATCCAATTTTCCTTTTTTGGTGGTAATGATCACCACACCGTTACTTGCCCTTGCCCCGTACAAGGCGGCAGCATTGGGACCTTTAAGTACGGAAATTGACTCAATGTCGTCTGGGTTGATATCTGAAACACCAGTACCCAAATCCGGAACACTGTATTCACCAGCCCCAGCAGTACTTAAACCACTGTTGTCAATTGGCACACCATCCACAACATATAGTGGCTGGTTGTTCCCGGTAATGGAGTTGTTACCCCGAATAACCACACGGGTACCACCACCAGGACCAGAAGTGGTCTTGGAAACCACGACCCCGGCAACTTTACCTGCAAGAGAGTTCACCACGTTTGGCTCTTTTACCAAAGACACCTCATCGCCCTGAACTTCCGTTACCGCATAACCCAATGATTTTTTCTCCCTACTGATACCAAGGGCAGTAACCACAACTTCTCCCAGTTGCTCTGCATCCTCCTGCATTGTTAGGTTGATGGTCGATCGTCCATTGATCGAAACTTCGATGGTTCTCATCCCCAAAGATGAAAACACCAAGGTAGCGCTGCCATCAGCTACGGTGATGCTGTAATTTCCATCAAAATCGGATGATACACCATTACTGGTTCCTTTTTCAACAATGTTGACTCCAGGAAGCGGAACACCCGCTTCATCAGAAACCGTTCCGGTAATTGTTTGCGCCATAATCCCCTGTATAGAGAGCAACGCCGCAAAAACAAACACATACTTTAGTTTTTGAATCATGTTAGTTTTTTTGTTTTGATTGTTAGATTAAAGTCGAGTTTACATTAACTAAAAGTTAACATAAGGGGTGAAAATCCCTAATACTTGAAGATTCCTGAAAAAATTTCGACCAACAACGGAGGTGAAAAGCCGAAGAGCATTTTTGTTTCTTAAAATGACAAATAGGCGGCATAAAAAAAACATAAGCCACAAAATAGCATAGGTTATATTGTGTTTTCCTTAATTTTTAAAGGAAATTTAACAGAAGGAAAGATTCTGAAATACATTATTTTTCAGTTAGTTACATTCAATCTCTCAGATTTTTGGAAGGTGAAAGCTATTTTCACAAAACAAAACTGGTCGGAACAAAAATGTACCGACCAGTGTTTAGGCAATTAACTAAAACTAAAGTATTCATACTGATTACTCCTTGAATATGGAATAAAAGTACTTTTTACTGAAAATTTTTAGACCAATGACTTCGCCTGATAGCTTAACATCAAGGAGCTATGAACAAACAACCGCAGACTTAAGCCCGCACCTTAGGTTTCTACCCTAAAACATCTTTGGATTTTGATCAAATCTTGGTATAACCTTCCTTGACTTCCATGACAGGTACTTTCCAAGTCATTTCCTCCTCTTCTTCAACTCTATTGGAAAGCAATTGCGCCAAATCTTCCTGTGCCCTCACCAACCCTTCGCCGGATGAAGATTCCACGACAATGCAGTTGGACGTAACCGACAACAGGTACGCACCTTCTTTCAGGCTAGGATTTATTTTAAGCCAAATATAATTTTGCTTTGGCCTGTGTGCCTCCACCTTTAATTCCCAGCCGGCTGCTTTTTGAAATAGCGATTTTAGCACCAACGAGGAGGTATCCCTAACTCCAAATCCTTCATCAAGAATATAGCGCGTATCTGCGGTAAACTCAAAATATTGCCCATTGCCATCTAGCTCGCCATGCACCGCACTTGGCGGCGCCCCTATGTTGTCCAAGCAAGATAATGTTGACAAGGACAGGGCAACTACTAAAACCATGACAATAGGCATCCTCATTTGGTGTTGTGTTTATGGATGGTATTTCCCATCTTCCTGGATCAGATATAACTTTCCAGTGAACGGACTCTTTGCTTGAATGGACCAACCGGCTCGGTGCACCTCCAAATCAATCTCCACTTTGGTGCCATCGGCCAATACAGGTTTTGTTGGAAGTTCACTTAGCTTCTGGGCCCATTTCTTGTTTTTAGAAAAAAACTTTTTTTGATCACGGTAGAACCTATACAATAGCCATCTAATTTGTTCATCTTTTGGAATTGCAAAGGTATCCGGGTTCCCAGCCTCGTTGGGTGAAAAATAAGCATAACCCCAATGCTCCGGTTCATGCATATTAATCACCCCTTGTGGAGACCAGACCCAATTGTATTCCCTTAAAAACTTACCATTGGCATCCTTCTTACGGTAATATTTCCCATCAATCAGGTCAAAATCCCAATTGACCCTAGAGAAATTGATTCGCCAAAAATCCCCTTCGGGAACTTTATTACTGCCACTGGTTTCTTTTAAAACAGCCCACGGCATGGCCACTTCCACACTCCATCCCTTATCAATATCGGAAGGGTCGTTCAAGGTGCCCTCTATATTCACCCCGCTTTTAAGACCCAGTATTTCCCAACTGTCCACGATTGCCCCAGGCTCCCGGTACGGTTTTGTCAATAAAAGGTCCCAAACTGTATTCAAGGCGTTCATTTCAAATTCGAAATAATTATGCGTATCCCCATCGGGGTCAATAAAGATTTCAAAATCGTTGTTATAAAAGATGACCGTATCCCGTTGCTTTAAGTTTGCCCAGACATGGGGCTCCTTGAGTTCGGCATAGAAGTAAAGATAGTTTTCATCCCAAAGCATCCGGACATTGGTTTGATAGGTCGGAGTTTTCACCCCTTCGATATCAATAAAATTTTCTGAAATCTGGGCCTTACCCCATACTTCCTCCTTGGCCATTCCATCTATCTGCATGGGTTCATTGGTCTTATAAACCACCATGGACCGAGGCTCTCCTATGTTTTGGCCCCAACTGACCATAGACCCCACCATAAATAAACCAACCAATACTTTTTGAGCTATGTCTTTCATTCCTATCATCCGTATCCTTTTATTACGCATTAACAATCCCTACCCCTTATGGTCCAATATTCCACAATAGAAATAAATTCCTTTCTTTGCGAATAAGGAAGGAACTGGCCGAAGTCGAATCGGGATATTTGTAAAAATTCCTAATTTAATCTGTATTTAGGGCTCTTTATTAGACCAATAACAGCTATCCGAGGCCAAATGTTAAAATAAAGCAACCTTTTGTTCATGTATTTGCAAAAACAGCTCAAGAATAAATTTTTGGTGAATGCCGTCGCAGATTATAAAATCACGGCATGGCACCATATTGTGTTCTGGGCCATCTATTTTACTTTTAATTTTTTGAGATGGGGCAGCTACTACAATGACTATCTGTATTCCTTCAAATCCAACCTTTTGGGATTTCCCATTCATATTACGCTTACCTACTTTACCATTTACTATCTGATTCCAAAATTCATATTCAAGCGAAAGTTTTTCACTTTCATCATCATCTTGGTATCCAGTATTTTTTTAATGGTATACATAAAATACCTGCTCACCTATTATCTGATCAGCCACAATGTTTGGCCAGAGGGCCCTGCAACTTATAGCCTCACATTAAACTTCACCATAGTTATGATGTTGGGCGAACTCTACGTAATCTCTTTTGTAACCTCCATTAAACTGACCATGGACTGGTTACGGGAGACCGGAAGAGTGGCCAAATTGGAAAAAGAACAGTTGGAAACTGAGCTACGATTTTTAAGGGCGCAGATATCGCCACACTTTTTTTTCAACACCTTAAACAACATTTACTCCCTTAGCCTGGAAAAGTCCGACAAAACCCCGGAGACCATCATAAAGCTCTCCGATCTTATGCGCTATGTATTGTATGAGACCAAGGACAAGGACCAAAGTTTATCCAAGGAAATTGTATTTATACAAAACTACTTGGACTTGGAAAAAATACGCTACACCCAAAACCTGCAACTTGATTTTGAGGTCATAGGTAATCCCAAAGGAAAAAAAATTGCACCCATGTTATTGGTCCAATTCATTGAAAATGCCTTTAAACATGGAGCCAACCAAAACATTGGAAAAGTTCGGATAAGCATCCAAATCAAGATAGAGGATACGTTTCTACACTTTAGGGTCAGCAATACAAAACCCAAAAATCCTGCGTTGCCCATCAAAAAGAAAACAGGGGGTATTGGACTTTCCAATGTGGAGAAAAGATTGAAATTGCGATATGGCGATGATGAATACCAATTGGGTATCCATGAAGAATTGGATGAATATATTGTAAACCTAAAGCTAAAGCTCAGATGAAGCTCAAATGTGTAATAATAGATGATGAACCTTTGGCCGTAAAGGTGATACAGAACTACATTTCCCAAATCAAGGAATTGGAGGAAATAAAGTCTTTCAACAATGCCATTGACAGTCTTCCCTTTATTAGGGAACACAAACCCGATCTGCTCTTTTTGGACATCAACATGCCCATTATTGACGGTTTCAGTTTTTTGGACAGCTTGGACAATAAACCCATGGTGGTCATCACCTCGGCCCATGCCGAGCATGCGGCCAAGGGTTTTGACTTGGAAGTATTGGACTATTTGGTGAAACCCATAGCCTTGCCACGATTCATCAAAGCAGTGAACAAAGCTGTGGCCCATGTCCAAAAACATCCAAAATGGGAGGGCTTGCGGGAGCATGTGTTTGTAAAGGTGGATAAGAAAAAAATGAAGAAAATCCACTTGGATGAGATCATTCTTGTGGAAAGTCTCAAGGACTATATCAAAATTGTGACCACCAATGGCAACCATGTGGTGCACAAAACCCTAAGTGCCTTTACCGATGAGATTTCCAACGAAAGGTTCATACGGATCCACCGGTCCTACACCGTATCCTTGGACAAAATCGAAGCCTTGGAAGGGAATAGTGTGGAAATCGGAGGAAAGCGATATGTAATTGGCAGAAGTTATCTTGAAGACGTAAAGGCCCGTATTTTAGACCAATCTATCTCTCCGGGAAATAAATCGGATTCAACCGATTAGATTGCTATTGCTGGTCCACCTGTAGTTTTATGTACTTGATTTTTGACCTATCATAGGTATAGGATATATGAATAATCCCTTGGTCATCTTGGATGATGGCCGGATAACTGTATTCCCCTTCGTCATGGTCCTCCAGTTTCAGGACATCGGTCCATTCATTGCCATCACCACTATACGCTAGATGTAGTTTTTCGCGGCCATTGGACCAATCTTCACCACTAACGCCGGGGTTATACACCATTAAATATCCCCCTTTCTTCAAAGAAACCGCATCTATACCACTATTGGGATTGGGAACGGAAGTTGTGGACGCCATGGACCAAGTCAACCCAGAATCACTGCTCACACTCTCCATAATCACATCCTGATTACTACGCAGCAATGCTTTTATATTTCCATTCGGGAGTTGTAACAATGTAGGTTGAATGGTTTTAACGCCTTCCTCTGAGGGGATATGGGACTTGGTCCACGTAGCGCCGCCATCAGCGGATATTTCCACATGGGATTTCCAAATGGCACCCTCTTCACTTTCTACACTGGATGGACTTAAAACAAGCTCATCACCAACCTGAATAGGCTTATTCTTGATGGGACCCAATATTCCTTCGGGTAATCGATAGGGTCTAGACCAATCTTTTTTATTGACATCCATGATGGAGTACACGCCCCACCAAGTGGAAGGGGAAGGCCCTACTTTGTAAAACAATACAATTTCATCCCGATTATTTTTAAACAGCACAGGATTCCAACAAGGGTATCTAAGGGTATCGTTGACCACCCCATCGGCAATTAATTTTGGGTAACTCCAATTTCCGCTGGTGTTGGAGCTGGTATAAATGGCCACATCGGGATGCCTTTCATGGGTGCCTCCGAACCAAGCGGCCATCACCGAGCCATTGCCCATCCCAATCAAAGTGGAAGCATGGCACTGGGCAAAAGGAGCTTCTTCAAAAATAAATTCTTCCGAAAGTACCTTTACTTTCGGAACGGGAAGATCTTGGGAAAAACCAAAGGCCCAGAAAAGACATACAAACGTCCATATACTGGGCCTTACTATTTTATATATCCCTGCATGGTGCAAGGCAAAAGAATTATTTAGTGAAAACAAAATCAGCTAATGAGATTGCCGTCCTCGTCCCATTCAGCAACAATGTTTCGCTTGCTTTGGTCCACACATTTGGCCAACCACTCAGCCTCGTAGGACACTCCATGCTGATCAAGGACATCTTGGGGAACACCATCCCAAACATTGGGCATATTTCCTTTATAACCCAGTTCCTCTATACCAATTTTTGAGGTATAGAACCCTGTCATGGTATGGTTCCTAACCAAAGAAAAGAAGTTCACCTCAAAGGGTCTTTCACTGGAAGGCACATCTGGATCGTAATAGGCAATCCCATCCAGAATACTCTTTTGCTGTTCTTCCGTGGCCGATTTAAATTCCGTTCCAAATTCGGTATTGCTCTTGTGATCCAACCACATCAATCCCCCCCTTAGATCCACCTGCATTTGCGGAAGATCTTTGGCCATGAACTCAATGAAGGGCACCACTTCGGCATCTGAAGCGCTTTTAAACTCAGAACCGCCTGGTAAGATCAAATCGCAAAGTACGGTCATGGTGGCCGCTTCATGGTCGTTGAAAAAGCGTTCGCGTTCCAACTCGGCCACATGTTCATTTTCCCTATCGGTACGCCACTTTACTGCAGTGGGGTCCAAAGCGACCTCTTCAACCGGAGTTTCCGCTCCAGGCTTACATCCGTTGATGGCCAAACCTCCGGCCACAGAACCCAATACAATCGATTTTAAACTTTTCCTTCTATCCATGTCCTATAGGTTTTGCTTTTTCAATTGGTCTACTATATACTCTGAAGCCCTCCATGAGAGTGCCAAAATTGTCCACGTACAGTTTTTGTCGGCTTGGGACACAAAGGGTCCAGCATCCACCACAAAAACGTTGTCCGCATCGTGCAGTTGTTGGTACTTATTGGTTACCGATGTTCTTGGGTCGTCCCCCATACGGGTGGTACCCACTTCGTGAATGATCCGCCCTGGGGTATGCAGACCGTAATCCGCCTCTTTTCCAGGCTTGCTTCCAAGCACTTCTCCACCTAGATTGGTAAGTATTTGCTCAAAGGTATCGTGCATGTGAATGGCTTGCTTATGCTCATATTCCGACCACTTGTAATGGAAACGCAATACAGGGATACCCCACTCATCCACGGTGTTGGGGTCTATTTCACAATAGTTGTCCTTATAGGCAATGGACTCCCCACGCCCACTTAGGCCCACCAAGGCCCCATAATATTTTTTGGCATCACTACGGAGTACATCCCCATATCCACCGACTTTGGTTCCGAAGAATTTATTGAACTCGTTGACATTGAAGCCAAATCCATAACTCGGCATACCCATACCACCCCATATTTCAATATGGTAGCCCCGAGGGAAATCCAATTTGGAATTATCGCCCCACCAAGGTGAGTACACATGCATTCCACCTACCCCATCTTCATTGTAAGACACCTTTCGGTTCATCAAATCTGGAACGAAAGCCATTCTATCCGCACCTGTGGAATCATGGAGATATTTACCCACAATATCACTACTGTTCCCCAATCCGTTGGGGTGTTGCGGACTCTTGGAGTTCATCAAGATCCTGGCAGTACTACAGGCAGAAGCCCCCAATACCACCACTTTGCCCTTGAGCTTATATTCTTTTCTATCTTCTTTATTGATATAGGAAACTCCGGTTGCCTTACCTTCATCATCAACCGTTACTTCACGAACCACACAGTTCACGAACAGGTCCACCTGTCCCCTACTCTTTTGGGCCGGGAAAATTAAACAGGTCCCTGCCGAAAAATCGGCATATACCTGACAGGCACGGCTACACTGCCCGCAGTAGAAACAGACCCCTCTATCATTGTTGATCCGCTTGGTAAGCATGGACATCCGGGAAGGATATACCGGAACACCGGTTTTTCTTGCTCCTTTGATATAGAAAAGTTCGTGTAGTCTTGGTTTTGGGGGAGGAAGGAAAAAACCATCAGGATTGTTGTGGATGTTTTCCTTGGTTCCAAACACTCCGATCATTTTGTCCACCTTGTCGTAGTAAGGCTTTACATCATCGTAGCTTATGGGCCAATCATCTCCATGACCATCAATACTTTTATGTTTAAAGTCATCAGGGCCAAAACGCAAAGAGATACGTCCCCAGTGATTCGTACGTCCACCCAGCATATGGGAACGGAACCAATCGAACTTGGTGCCATCCTTGTGGGTATACGGCTCCCCTTCTATTTCCCAACCTCCGTAGGCAGAGTCAAAATCCCCAAAGGGACGTACCGTACCGGCTCCCCTTCTGGGTGACTCATAGGGCCATCTTAGCTGGGTTTTCTGTTCTGGATCGGCAGGATCAAAAAACGGACCTGCCTCAACCACGGCCACCTTCAGGCCAGCATCGGCCAATACTTTCGTGGCCATACCTCCACCTGCACCAGAGCCCACGATTATGGCATCATAGACTGTTGAATTTTCTATTATCTGCATTGCGTCAAAACTTCTTTTTTATGAATTAAATGTAGGAATTGGCTCCCCAAGAACGAAAAATAGGGGTAAAAATTCAATACGGCAATAATTGCACATCAAAATCCTGAATTTTCACAGCCAAAACAACTTTTTTATGGCATATTGATAATATTCCCAATTTTCAACAAAGCATCTTTAATTTTTTAGACCAACGACAGGTCCAAATAGATTAACGCATAAAAAAAGTATATAAAACCTTTAAAAGCAGCTTACATAAATTTTCATTAAAATCCTTTACCTACTCCAACCACAACCATCCTATTCATCTCCCCACAAAGGCCATTCAAATGTACTTTTTTTACCTAAACAGGTTTGTTTTCATTTAATATGTATATTTATGCGCATTGATATTGATATCCCATGAAACTTCACTTGCTAAACCGCAGGAGCAATACTGGTTCTTCCTTTACCATCACACACAACCGGTACCCCCATTTTTTAAAGATTTGGCACTATCATGCGGAGTTGGAGCTCGTAATGATCAAGAAGAGTACGGGCACGCGGTTTATCGGTGACAGCATCCAAAAATTCCAAGTGGGAGAAGTAGTGCTTTTGGGGAAGAACCTACCCCATATGTGGTTAAACGATGAATCCTATTTTGAGGAAGATGTCCCTGATGCCGCCGAAGCCATATCCATCCATTTCACCGAGGATTTTTTAGGTGACCACTTATTCAAGTCCCCTGAATTTTCACATATTGGACTCATGCTTCGTACCGCGTTGAGGGGTATTAAGTTCCATACCGTTCCAGCAGCCATTTACGAATCCTTCGAAAATATGCTTTCCTTAGACCCCTTTTCCAAAGCCATAGCCCTTATTGAGCTGTTGAACCAATTGGCCAGACATAAAGAATATGAGTTATTGTCCAGCATTGGATATGTGAACAGCTTTGGACAAATTGAAAATGAAAGACTCCGCAAAGTATACGAATACATTTTTGACAATTTCAAGAGTGATGTGAACCTAAACAATGTGGCCGAATTGGTGGGTATGAATCCATCAGCGTTCAGCAGATTCTTTAAACGGATACACCGAAAACCTTTTACCAGATATCTCAACGAAATACGCATTGGGTATGCCTGTAAGCTTTTACTTGAAAGTGAGAACAGCATAGCAGGAGCCGCTTATGAATCAGGATTCAACAACATTTCCAACTTTAATCGACAGTTCAAGGTCATAAAAGCCATTTCCCCTACTGATTACATCAAATCCTACAAAAAATCCGGCTGATTTTGTATTAAGGCAAAAAAAGTACTGAATTCGGTACTTTTTGAGGTAGCGTATAAGCCCTAGCACTTCTAATTTTGGTAAGATTCACACTAGTTTAATCTTTATGCCTACAATAACAGCCCTAGAAGTGCGCGATATCCGCTTTCCCACTAGCAAATCACTGGATGGTTCAGATGCCATGAATCCTGACCCCGATTATTCGGCGGCCTATGTCATTTTAAAAACAGATCATCCCCAGAACCTGGAAGGCCATGGGCTTACCTTCACCATAGGTCGGGGCAATGAAATCTGTGCCGCTGCCATCAAAGCCATGTCCCATTTGGTTGTGGGCAAAAGCTTGGAAAGCTTTACGGCCAACATGGGAGCTTTTTGGAAAATGGTCACAGGTGACAGCCAATTGCGATGGCTGGGGCCTGAAAAAGGAGTCATACACCTGGCAACCGGCGCTTTGGTCAATGCCGTTTGGGACCTGTATGCCAAAACGGAGGGGAAACCACTTTGGAAACTCATTGCGGATATGAGCCCAGAAGAACTGCTCTCCTGTGTTGATTTCACATACATCACCGATGCCATTACGCCTGCAGAGGCTTTGGAAATCCTTAAAAAACAGGAATCCACCAAAAAGGAACGCATTGATGCCCTCTTGAGTGATGGTTACCCTGCCTATACCACCTCAGCAGGTTGGTTGGGTTATTCCGATGAAAAAGTGAGACGGCTATGCCGAGAAGCCAAAGAGGAAGGCTTTACCCATATGAAGATGAAAGTGGGTTCCGACCTACAGGACGATATGCGTAGGGCGGCACTTATCCGAGAGGAAATTGGCAATGACCTTAAATTGATGATGGACGCCAACCAAAAATGGGATGTACAGGAAGCCATCGATAATATGGCCCAACTCAAAAAATTCAACCCATATTGGATCGAGGAGCCTACAAGCCCTGATGATATCTTGGGACATGCCAAAATAGCCAAGGCCGTTGCCCCCATCAAAGTCGCTACCGGGGAACACTGCCAAAATCGGGTCATTTTTAAACAATTGATGCAAGCCGGGTCTTTTGAAATTTGTCAGATAGACAGTTGCAGGGTCGGGGGCGTCAATGAAAACTTGGCCATATTGCTCATGGCCGCCAAATTCAACATTCCCGTGTGTCCCCATGCCGGTGGAGTGGGGCTGTGTGAGTACGTACAGCACCTTTCCATGATAGACTACATCTGTATCAGTGGCAACATGGAAGGCCGGGTAATCGAATATGTGGACCACCTCCACGAGCATTTTCTGGACCCTGTGATCATTAAAAATGGCGCCTACATGCCCCCCAGTATGCCTGGGTATAGTATCCAAATGAAAGAACAATCTTTGGAAGACCATGCCTTCCCCAATGGAAAAGTGTGGAACACCCTTCAAACCTCAACCCTATGAAACATCTAGCAAAAATCTGTACTGCCCTAATCCTTTTTTGTAGCCTGCTGGGCCATGGCCAAGGTCAACAAAACTATCAACCCTCACCCGAGAACCTTGAGGCCAGACAATGGTTCCAAGAAGCCAAGTTTGGATTGTTTGTGCACTGGGGGATCTACAGCATTCTAGGAGACGGGGAATGGGTCATGAACAACCAAAACATTCCCGTTGATGCCTATGAAAAATTGCCTGCTTTTTTCAATCCCATAGATTTTGATGCTGACGAGTGGGTAAAAATGGCCAAGGATGCCGGTATGAAGTATATCACCATCACCAGCCGGCACCATGATGGCTTTTCCATGTTCGATACCAAGGCAAGCGATTACAACATTGTGGACAGCACTCCCTATGGAAAAGATGTATTGAAGCAATTGGCCGAGGCGTGCAGAAAACAGGATATCAAACTATTTTTCTATTACTCGCTGTTGGATTGGAACCGGGATGATTACTACCCAAGGGGAAGAACAGGCAATGGCATTGCCGGAAGAGGTGAAGGGGAATGGGAGGACTATATTGAATTCATGAAGGCCCAGCTCACTGAACTTTTGACCAATTATGGCGATATTGGCGGAATTTGGTTTGATGGCCATTGGGACCAAAAAGAATGGGACGGCAAAAAATTTGGAAAACTAAAGGTGGATTGGCACTATGATGAAATTTATAAACTGATCCATGACCTTCAACCCCAATGTCTGATCGGGAACAACCACCACATTGCCCCGATTGAAGGAGAAGATTTTCAAATGTTCGAAAAAGACCTTCCCGGAAGAAATACCACAGGCTTTGGCACCTCGGAATCCGATATAGGCCAACTGCCCTTTGAAGTTTGTGAGACCATCAATGGGTCATGGGGTTTTAACCTTCAAGATAGAAAACACAAATCCGAAAAAGAGCTAGTACAGTACATTGTAAAAGCCGCCGGCTATGGAAGCAATCTATTGTTGAACGTAGGCCCAATGCCCAATGGAAAAATTCAGGATGAACACAAGGAATCCCTAAAACAAATGGGAGACTGGTTGCGTAAAAATGGAGAAACCATTTACGGGACCAAAGCTGGTCCTTCGGGCCCGACCGATGAATATGCGACCACCCAAAAAGGGAAAACGATCTACGTGCACCTATTGCAGAACAAGGACGTGGTCTTTATGGAAGGATTCAACCAACGGATCAAGCAGATAACCTATTACGGTACCCAGCAAAAAGTGACCCATGAACTCAACGATTATGGCCTTTTGTTGAAAATTCCGGAAGACCGTCAAGATCCTATAGACACTATCTTGGAAATAACCCTCAGGTGATCACGTACGGCAAACATATAACCATACTGCTGCTATTGGCTTTGCCCATCCTGGGTTGCAAAAAGACCGTAAAGGAGAGCAGCAAAGTTCAGGTACGCCCCAATATCATCTATGTATTGGCGGATGATTTGGGCTATGGGGATATTGGGGCCTTTAACCCGCATGGGAAAATAAAGACCCCGGCCATAGATCAACTTGCCGCAGAGGGAATAAAATTTACCGACGCCCATACCTCATCGGCGGTATGCACACCAACCCGTTATAGCATTCTCACTGGCCGATACAACTGGCGAAGCCCATTGAAAAGTGGCGTGCTCACCGGGGCTTCAAAAGCACTCATTCCTAACGAAAGGACTACCGTGGCCTCCTTGCTCAAAAAACAGGGTTACCACACCGCATTCATCGGAAAATGGCACTTGGGCTGGGATTGGGCACTTCAATCGACCGACAGCACACTTGGGGAAGGATGGAACCACGAAGATTTTAGCAACATCGATTTTTCAAAACCGATTACCAACGGCCCCAACGGCCTTGGTTTTGATTATACCTATGGTCATTCGGGCTCTTTGGACATGGCCCCCTATGTCTATGTTGAAAATGGAAAGGCCACCATGGTTCCGGACTCCATCACGGAAGATACCGGCAAATACACCTGGTGGCGCAAGGGTCCCACATCCAAGGATTTCATCCATGAAGATGTGACTCCCAATTTTTTCAGAAAGTCTTTCGCGCATATCAAGGAAAGAGCCAACAAAGAAGAACCTTTCTTTTTATATCTGGCCTTGCCTTCACCACATACCCCCATCCTTCCCACTGAGGAGTGGCAAGGAAAGAGCAACATCAATCCCTACGCGGATTTCATGATGATGATCGATGATTATATGGGGCAACTGGCCCAAGTTTTAAAGGAAACCGGGATTGAAGGGGAAACCATGGTCATCTTTACCAGCGACAATGGGTGTTCCCCCCAAGCGGATTTTGCCGTTTTGGCCGAAAAAGGACACGACCCCAGCTATGTGTTCCGGGGTCATAAGGCCGATATCTATGAAGGAGGCCATCGGGTTCCCTTCATTGTAAAATGGCCTAAAAAAGTGCAGCCGGGCAGTTCTTCGGACCAGACTATCTGCACCACGGATTTCTTCGCAACTGCCGCAGAAATCACTGGGGCCCAACTTCAGGAAAATGAAGGTGAGGATAGTTTTTCCATGCTGCCCTTGTTGTTGGATTCCCCTTCATCCGACTACAAACGCACATCGATCGTCCATCATTCCATAAACGGGAGTTTTGCCCTACGAAAAGGAAAATGGAAATTGATTTTTGCCCCCGGTTCGGGAGGGTGGAGTTCGCCTAAACCAAATTCAAAAGAAGAGGAAGGTCTTCCAGCGTATCAATTATATGACCTGACCACGGATATATCAGAACAAGAAAACCTTCAAGAAAAGTATCCTGAAGTTGTGAAAGAACTAAAAGCGGAGATGATATCCTTGATCGCCAATGGACGAAGCACGCCAGGCAACACCCAATCCAACGAAATGCCCTTGAATGGGAAGCCTTGGAAACAGATAGTACAATTTACCGACGCGAACAGTTCGGCTTCAAACTAAAACCAATTTACAGATGAGCGCATTCAATTTAAAAGGAAAAATAGCTTTGATAACCGGTGGTGCCAGTGGTATTGGAAAGGCTATTTCCCTAAAGTTTGCCGAGAATGGGGCCACGGTCCACCTTTTGGAATACAATAGCGAAGAAGGAGAGAAAACCGCCCAAGAAATCCAGGATTTGGGAGGCATAGCCCATTTTCACCAATGCGATGTTTCCAATCATCAACAGGTCAAGCAAGTGATCGACAGGATTCCCCAAGTGGACATTTTGGTCAACAATGCCGGGATAGCCCATGTGGGCAATATTGAAGGTACTTCGGAAGCCGATATGGACCGACTGTACCAAGTGAACATCAAAGGGGTCTATAACTGCATCCATGCCGTTATTGGCAAAATGAAGGAGCAAGGCTCTGGAGTCATCCTTAACATGGCCTCCATTGCCTCATCGGTGGGTATTTCGGACAGGTTTGCCTATTCCATGACCAAAGGGGCCGTGCTGACCATGACCTATTCCGTGGCCAAGGATTATGTGGAAAATGGCATTCGATGCAACTGCATATCCCCGGCTCGGGTACATACGCCTTTCGTGGATGGCTTCTTAGCCAAGAACTATCCAGGCAAGGAAAAGGAAATGTTTGAGAAATTGTCCAAGACCCAACCTATTGGCCGTATGGGAAAACCGGAGGAAGTGGCCAGTCTTGCCCTTTATCTATGTTCCGATGAAGCCTCTTTCATCACAGGAACGGATTTTCCCATTGATGGTGGTTTTATCAAATTGAACGGATAGTGCAAGACCAATCAAAAAGAAACGATTACAGAATATAAAATTCACATAACTCAAAAGCAAAAATACTACCTATATGAAACTGATACGATTTGGTGAAGAAGGAAAAGAGAAACCCGGTGTACAGACGGAAGATGGCAAATGGTTGGATGTTTCAGCCTTTGGCCAAGATTACAACGAAGATTTTTTTGGGGGTGACGGTCTGGCCAGATTAACCGATTGGCTTAAGGAAAATGGTTCCAATTGCCCAGAGGTTTCAAAGGAGACCCGCTTGGGAGCTCCGTTGTGCCGGCCTTCCAAAATGGTTTGCGTAGGACTAAATTATGCCAAGCATGCCGCCGAAGGTGGTATGGCCGTGCCCAAAGAACCTGTGTTGTTCTTCAAGGCCACCTCGGCCATTGTGGGACCCAACGATGATTTGGTCATCCCCAAGAACAGTGAAAAGACGGATTGGGAAGTGGAACTTGCCATTGTCATCGGCAAAAAAGCATCCTATGTTTCCAAAGAACAGGCCTTGGACCACGTGGCCGGTTATGTATTGCACAACGATTACAGCGAACGCGCATTTCAGTTGGAACGTGAAGGTCAGTGGGTAAAAGGAAAAAGCTGTGACACCTTTGCCCCTCTTGGTCCTTTCATTGCTACTCCCGATGAAATCAAAGACCCTCATGCACTTCGCCTCTGGCTCAAGCTGAATGGGAAGATGATGCAGGACAGCAGCACTTCGGATTTCATCTTTGACATTCCAACACAGATCAGCTACATCAGTCAATTTATGACCCTGTTGCCCGGTGATGTGATTTCCACAGGAACTCCTTTTGGAGTGGGACTGGGCCTAAAGCCCCCTACCTACTTGAAACCAGGTGACGTAGTGGAATTGGGCATTGATGGACTGGGAAGTTCAACGCAAACGGCGAAAGCCTACGGTCAATAATTCCTTCAACAGCAAACATGAAAAAATGAAGTGGCCCAAACCAACATACACACTTTTAATCAGCACTTTAGTCTTTTTGGGATGCAAGGACACTCCCAAGGATAGTGCGGATACCTCTTTGGAAAAGCCCAACATCATTTTTCTGTTTACGGACGATCAAAGTTATCGCGACCTCCATGCCCTGGGCAATGCGGAGGTCCGCACCCCGGCCATGGACCAATTGGTGGAAGAAGGCACCACATTTACACACGCCTATAACATGGGCGGTTGGAACGGTGCCATCTGTGTGGCCTCAAGGGCCATGATCATTAGTGGAAGGTCCGTTTGGCGAGCCCAAGAGGTTTCCAAATCCTTTGCCCAAAACAAGGAATTTGACAAGACTTGGCCCCAGTTGCTAAAAACCGTGGGCTATGAAACCTATATGACAGGCAAGTGGCATATCTCGGCCCCAGCCGATAGTATTTTTGACCATGTGGCACGTTCGCTCCGCGGCATGCCTTTTGACACCCCGGAAGGCTACAATAGGCCACTAAGTGTAAACGATACCCTTTGGCAACCCTGGGACACGGATAGAGGAGGATATTGGAAAGGCGGAAAGCATTGGTCCGAACTGGTTCGGGACGATGCCCTAGGCTTTATTGATAATGCTGCCGATGCCCCTGAACCGTTTTTCATGTACATCGCCTTTAATGCGCCGCATGATCCGCGACAATCGCCCCGGGAATATGTGGAAAGCTATGATGTCAATGATATTGCCCTTCCCGAATCGTTTCTGCCCAAATACCCCTATGCAGAAGCCATGGGAGCCGGGCCAAACCTGCGGGACGAAAAACTGGCCCCTTTTCCGCGTACCGAGTATGCCATAAAAAAGAACCGTCAGGAATACTACGCCATCACAACCCATCTGGATGATCAAATTGCCATGATTCTTTCCAAACTGAAAGAGAAAGGGCTCGACAAAAACACCTACATCTTTTTCACGGCCGACCATGGACTTTCTGTGGGCGAACACGGCCTATTGGGAAAACAGAACATGTACGACCACAGTGTACGGGTACCCTTGATGGTTGTGGGTCCGGACATTCCCAAAGGAAAAAAGGTGGAAAACGACGTGTACCTGCAAGACATTATGGCCACTACCTTACAATTGGCGGGAGTTGAAAAACCCGATTATGTTGAGTTCAATAGTCTGTTGCCCCAAATCAATCAGGACACCGAAGGGCTGGCAGAGGTATATGGGTGTTATGAAAAAGGGTCTCAACGTATGATCCGCAAAGACGGTTGGAAACTTATTGTTTATCCTCGGGCCGCAAAGCTGCGCTTGTATGACCTAACCAACGACCCCAATGAGTTGATGGATGTATCGGAACATCCAGACCAGCAGGAAAAAGTGAAGGCATTATTTACCGACTTGGTAAAACTACAGCAAAAAATGGGGGACACTTTACAACTTGATTCAGACACATATCCACAAACCAAGGAAATGAAAACACTATAAGATCGGAGCGGATGAAAATTGACAGCCATCAACATTTTTGGAGATATAACCCTAGCAGTCATGCTTGGATAGATTCCACCATGGGAGTCCTTAAAAAGGACTTTTTGCCCGAGGATTTGGAACCTTTGCTCCAAAACCATGAATTGGAGGGTTGTGTTGCCGTACAGGCCGATCAATCCGATGCCGAAACCGATTTCCTGTTGAAATGCGCCGAGGAGCACCCCTTTATCAAGGGAGTGGTAGGCTGGCTGGACCTCTGTGCCGAAGATATCGAGGAAAAACTACAACTGTATTCAAAAAACCCTTTATTGAAGGGGTTAAGACATATTGTCCAGGATGAACCGGACGACTATTTTATGCTTCGTCCAGAATTCTTGAGAGGCATTTCCCTTTTGGAAAAATATGGGCTTACGTATGACATCCTCATATTCCCAAAACATTTATCCTCTGCCTTGGAACTCGTAAAATTGTTTCCCAACCAACCTTTTGTAGTAGACCACATTGCCAAACCTAAAATAAATGGCAAAATAGAACCCTGTTGGGAACACTACATGAACCAACTTGGGCAACAAGAACATGTATATTGCAAGGCTTCCGGCATGGTCACCGAGGCCAAATGGGGCAAATGGTCCAAAAGTGATTTTATACCCTATTTGGATGTGGTGTTCAACTCCTTTGGCGCTGAGCGAATCATGTTTGGTTCGGATTGGCCCGTTTGTCTGCTTTCGGCCGAATACAAGCAAGTAAATTGTATTTTGACCCAATATCTGACCAAATACCCAAGGGAATCTCGAAAACAAGTCATGGGATTAACCGCTCAAAAGTTTTATAAGCTATGATGACCAAATCCTTTTCCTTTGTTCCGAAGAACCCCATCCCATCAAAATTGACATTGGGGTTGGTTTTCATTTTGACTAGTGTCCTATCCGGCTTGAATGCTCAGGATTCCAAAGATATTTTATGGTACTCCAGTCCCGCCGAAGAATGGATGCAGGCCCTTCCCATTGGCAATGGCCGTTTGGGCGCTATGGTTTTTGGAGACCCTCTCAAGGAGCGCCTTCAACTGAACGAGGATTCCATGTGGGCCGGAGGAACCGATTGGGAAGACGCGCAGGGAACTCCCGAAGACCTTGAAACGTTGCGGCGATTGTTGCGCGAGGGTAAAACTGCGGAAGTGGATAGTTTGATTGTTGAGAAATTCTCCAACAAGACCGTCCTACGCTCCCATCAAACCATGGGCGACCTTTTCATTGATTTTAAAGAAACCGGCGAAATCAGTGACTACCGAAGGGAATTGGACCTCAACCAAGCATTGGCCTCCACCTCTTATATGCTTAACGGCAACCATTACACCCAAAAAGTGTTCGCCTCCCAGCCCGATGATGCCATGGTGATGGAAATCACCACCACCTCCCAGAAAGGGTTAAATCTGGAACTTTCCCTCAGCAGACCTGAAGATCATGGCAAAGCCACAGTGAGTGTTTCCAACCCTTCCCAAAATCAAATCAGTATGTTGGGGCAAGTGACCCAATATGGCGGAAAGCGATTTTCCAAACCCTTGCCCATTGATCACGGAGTACGTTTTGAGGTACGACTTCAGGTGGTGACCCCTAATGGAAAAATCACCGCCAAAGAAGGCAAGGTTTCCATAAAAGGAGCTAAAAAAGCTCTAATCTTTATAGTGGGCAATACCTCTTTCTATCACGGTGACAACTATATCAAAAAAAATGACGAGACCCTTTCCAAAATCACGCAGAAGTCGTTCACATCGCTTTTGGAACAACATGTTTCGGACTACCAAAAACTTTACAATAGGGTCAGTTTTGAGTTGGGAGAAAACAACATGGACCACATTCCTACCGATGAGCGCTTAAAGCGCTGCAAGGATGGAGGCACCGATTTGGGGTTGCAATCCCTGCTCTTTCAATATGGAAGGTACTTGTTGATTTCCTCTTCGCGACCCAACACCAATCCGGCCAATCTGCAGGGAATTTGGAACGAGCATCTTGAAGCACCTTGGAATGCCGATTACCACCTCAACATCAACCTGCAAATGAATTATTGGCCCGCGGAGGTCACCAATCTTAGTGAACTCCATCAACCTTTTTTCAACCTTATCGATAGAGTATTGGAGCGAGGCCGAAAAACTGCCAAGGAACAATACGGTATTACCAGAGGTACCATGGCCCACCATACCACAGATCTTTGGGCTACCCCATTTATGCGGGCCGAAAGAGCCTATTGGGGATCGTGGATCCATGGAGGTGGATGGTGCGCCCAGCATTATTGGGAGCATTATCAATTTACCCAAGACAAGGATTTTTTACGTAATCGGGCCTATCCTGTCCTTAAGGACATCGCTTCCTTTTATCTGGATTGGCTGACTTGGGACCCCAAAAGCGAAAAATGGATCTCCACCCCGGAAACCTCACCGGAAAATTCCTATTACAACCCAAACGGCAAATCAGCCGCGGTTTCCATGGGGAGTGCCATGGGACATCAAATTATTGGGGAAGTGTTCGATAATTTCTTGGAAACGGCCCAGATTTTAGATATTGAAGACGAGCTTGTGGAAGAGATAAAAACCAAGAGAGCTGATCTACATCCCGGAGTGATCGTTGGAAAGGATGGACGCATCTTGGAGTGGAACGAACCCTATGACGAACCTGAAAAAGGACATCGGCATATGTCGCACCTCTATGCCCTTCACCCTGGGGACGACATTACGGAGAACAACCCCGAAGCCTTTGCCGCTGCCCAAAAAACCATCGATTACCGATTGGAACATGGTGGTGCGGGAACCGGCTGGAGCCGTGTCTGGATGATCAATTTGAATGCACGTTTGCTGGATGGTGCCTCGGCAGGGGAAAACATTCAAAAATTCTTTGAGATTTCCTTGGCAAACAATATGTTCGACATGCACCCCCCTTTCCAGATTGATGGTAATTTTGGATATACCGCCGGGGTAGCGGAACTGCTGATCCAATCACACGAAGGGTTTATTCGATTGCTGCCGGCCCTCCCTCCCAACTGGAAGGATGGAAAAATAACCGGCCTAAAGGCCAGGGGAAATATTGAGGTAGACATGAGCTGGAAGAATGGTACCTTGGAGGAAGTTGCTTTTCGTTCCCCATCAGACACGAGCATTACCGTAAAATATGGCTCGTCCATGGTTGGCCTACCAATGAAGGCCGGCGAAGAAATCAAACTAAATACAAACCTTACAAAGACAAACGATTAAATGACCCCATATAAAATGACATCACCATTGCGAAAGAACACTATCCGGATAGCCCTTGAAAAGATGACCCTTTTAGGTATTCTAACCTTGCTCTTTTTGACATCACTTCCCGGACATGCACAGAACAATACACATCCGGAAGAAGAGAAGATGCAGTGGTTCCAAGATGCCAAACTGGGTATTTTTATCCACTGGGGCCTATATGCCGTAAACGGCATTGATGAGTCCTGGTCCTTTTTTAACGGGTATATTTCACACAACGATTACCTGAAACAGACCAATGGATTTACGGCCAAAAACTATGACCCCGTGGCGTGGGCCGATCTCATCAAAAAGAGTGGGGCACGTTACTCCGTCATCACCTCAAAACACCATGATGGATTTGCCCTTTGGGACAGCAAGTTTGGTGATTTTAACGCCAAAAAGGCTTCAGCCGCCAAAAGGGATGTACTCTCCCCTTTTGTGAGTGCTTTGAGAAAGGAAGGATTAAAAGTGGGCATCTATTATTCGCTCCCCGATTGGTCCTATCAAGACTACACCCACCACACCAGGGATTCTATGCGGTACAAACCTGCAGATGACCCCAAACGATGGAACACTTTTTTAAACTATTACCAAGGACAACTCAAAGAGCTTTCAAAAACCTACAATCCAGATCTATGGTGGTTTGATGGGGATTGGGAGCACAGTTCCGCGGAGTGGGAAGCCCCCAAGGTACGGCAAATGCTGCTGGATCAAAATCCAGGCACCATCATCAATTCAAGATTGCAGGGACATGGGGATTATGCCACTCCCGAGCAGGGCATGCCCGTTACCCGTCCAAAGGACAATTATTGGGAGCTCTGCATGACCATGAACAATTCGTGGGGGTACCAAAAAAATGACCATGACTATAAAAGTCTGGACCAATTGATAGGCATTTTTACCGATGTGATTTCATCAGGTGGAAACTTGTTGTTGGACATTGGCCCCAAAGGTGATGGCTCCATTCCAAAAGAGCAGGAAGAACTCTTGACAGGTTTGGGACGGTGGACCCAAAAGCACAAAGAGGCTATTTTTGGCACCGTTGCGGGTATTCCCAAAGAACATTTTTATGGGCCCACTACGCTTTCAAAGGATAAAAGCATCCTATATCTGTTCGTGAAAGGAAATCCGAACGGGGAAATCGTACTTCGGGGAATAAAGAACAAAATCAACCGCATATGGGTGGTTGGCGATGGCACCAAACTCTCCCACAAAGTGGTTGGCAAAATCTATTGGAGCCATTATCCGGGCATTAAATACATCCAAGTCCCTGATTATGTATTGGACGAAAACATGACCGTCCTGGCCGTACTCTTGGATGGTAAAATAGACTTGTACCGCGAAGACGGTTCTGTAATTGAAAGCAATTAAGATGAAAACTGCACTACAACATTTTGGCTTTGTCCTACTCTTTGGAACACTACTTTTGGGCTGCAAGGAACAAGAAAAGGAACAGGAAATTTCACAGCCCAATATTGTCCTCTTTTTGGTGGATGACATGGGATGGCAAGACACCTCTGTCCCTTTTTGGAACAAAAGAACCCCTTTCAATGACCTATACCATACCCCTAACATGGAGCGTTTGGCCGCCGAGGGGATGAAATTTACCCAGGCCTACGCCACTCCGGTCTGTTCCCCTACCCGGATAAGCCTTATCACCGGTATGAATGCCGCACGGCACAGGGTCACCAATTGGACCTTGCACAAAAATGCCATCCAGCCCATGGAGAACAACCATCCAACCTTGGGCTTTCCAAAATGGAATACAAACGGCATCAACCCACAAAACAATAAGGATTCACTAGCGGTATATGCCACCCCATTTCCTCAAATTTTAAAAGACGCCGGGTATTTCACCGTCCATACCGGAAAAGCACATTTTGGGGCTATTGGAACCCCGGGGGAGAATCCATTGAATCTGGGTTTTGATGTGAATATTGCCGGACATGCCGCTGGTGCCCCGGAAAGTTATTACGGCATGCAAAACTTTGGCAACGGGAAAAAAGGTAAAGAGATTTGGGCGGTACCTGGATTGGAAAAATACCATGGAAAGGACATTTTCCTCACCGAAGCATTGACTCAGGAAGCCTTACAAAAATTGAATTCCAAACCGGACCAAAAGCCTTTTTTCCTGTATATGGCGCATTACGCGGTACACACACCCATTATGGGTGACCCAAGGTTCGTTCAAGGATATTTGGACAAGGGCTTGGACAGCACCGAAGCCAAATATGCTTCCATGGTGGAAGGAATGGACAAAAGCTTGGGGGACATTATGGATTATCTGGAAGAAAAACAGCTTGCAGAGAATACCATTATTCTCTTCATGTCGGACAATGGAGGATTGAGCGCCGTGGCCCGTGGTGGGGAACCTCATATCCACAACAAACCTCTGGCCAGTGGAAAAGGATCTATCTACGAAGGGGGAATTAGGGAACCCATGTTGGTGAAGTGGCCCGGAAAGACCATTCCTGGTTCTGTGACCAATACCCCGGTCATCATAGAGGATTTCTTCCCAACCATTTTGGAAATGGCCGGTGTTGAAAATCCAGAAGTCGTGCAAATGGTTGATGGGCAAAGTTTCACCTCTCTATTGCAAGGTGACGACATCTCAGCCGATAATCGACCTTTCTTTTGGCACTATCCCAATGAGTGGGGACCCGAAGGACCCGGAATCGATGCGTTCAGTGCCATCCGATTGGGAGATTGGAAGTTGATTTATTTCCACAAAAACCAACAAATGGAACTCTATAACATCAAGGAAGATATTGGGGAAACCCAAAATAAGGTAGGGGAACATCCTGAAAAAGTAGAGGAATTAGCCAACATCCTCACAGAACACTTGATAGCCGTTGACGCCCAAATGCCTTTTGACAAAGCAACCGGAGAACAAATTCCCTGGCCCAATGCAACACAACCGGAATGAAGTTGAATCAAAGAAATAGCGCCCTACTTCTAATGCTACTTTGTAGTATGGTCTCCTTTGCCCAAAACCAAACGGATTGGCTTTTGCAACCGGATACCTATAAAGCGGAAATAACGGAATCGGAAAATACCATTTCACTGACCAATGGATTGGTACTTCGGAAAATACAGTTGTCGCCCAATGCAGCCACGGTAGAGTTTAAAAACCTCATCACGCAGGAAACCATGCTCCGTAGCATCAAACCGGAAGCGGAGGTCACACTGAACGACAGTGTCTATCACGTTGGCGGCTTATACGGGTTGAAAGAGCATGGCTATTTCAAGGAATCATGGTTAAATGCCCTTGAAGCCCAGACTTCCGGTTTTCAATACACAAGCCATACCATTGAAGATATTGACCCACGCATAGAATGGAACCCCGAGCTACGATACAACACTGCGAAAAGTTCCTTTGCCACAGGAAAGCGCCTCATCCTAAAGTTCACCCACGCATCCAAAGAATTGGAAGGCATTGAGGTTTTGGTCCACTATGAAGTTTTTGATGGCATGCCATTGATTTCAAAATGGATTTCTGTGGAAAATCTCGGAGAGAACACCATCACCCTAAACCGATTTAAAAGCGAACTGTTGGCCTTTCCAGAAGTTGAAAACCCAGTAGAGACTCCCAACACATGGCGAAAACCCAACTTGCATGTGGAGAGCAATTACGCTTTTGGCGGATTTACCGCAGGCGAATCAACCGTAACCACATTTTGGGAACAAGACCCGGAATACACCTCCCAAGTCAACTGGAAAATGGAGACCCCATGCCTATTGGTAAGTCAACTCCCTGTAGGTCCCAACCTAGAACTAAAACCTGGAAGTACTTTTGAGAGTTTCAGGACTTACGAATTATTACTGAAGGAACGAGGCAATCGGGAACAAACCGCACTCAGCCTCCGTAAAATGTATCGAAAACTGGCCCCATGGGTTACGGAAAACCCCATTTTCATGCATTTGACCACCACGGACGAAAAAGAAGTGAAAGCCGCCATAGACCAATGTGTGGACACAGGCTACGAGATGGTAATCCTTAGCTTTGGGAGTGGATTGAACATGGAGGACAATTCCCTGGAAAACATCAAAAAATATAAGAAGTTGGCCGATTATGCCCACAGTAAAGGCATCGCCTTGGGAGGCTACTCACTGTTTTCAAGTCGAAGCATCGACGAATCTGTGGATGTCATCAATAAGGAAACCGGAAAACCGGGCGGCACCAAGTTTGGAAATGCCCCTTGCTTGGCCAGCGAATGGGGGAAGGACTATTTGGAAAAACTCAAGTTTTTCTTGAAAAATACAGGTTTTGACCTATTGGAGCACGACGGGCCCTACCCCGGCGACCACTGTGCATCGACCTCACACAAATACCATAAAGGGTACGAAGACTCACAATGGGTACAATGGAACATGTCCGTGGATTTCTACCATTGGTTGCGGGAAAACGGAATCTACCTTAACGCTCCTGACTTTTACTTTTTGGAAGGCTCCAACAAATGCGGCATTGGGTATAGGGAGGTCAACTGGTCGCTTCCCCGGGAGCAACAGATTGTACTGGGGCGACAAAACATCTATGACGGCACTTGGGAAAAAACACCCTCCATGGCTTGGACCTTTGTGCCCCTTACCGAATATCATGGAGGAGGAAAGGCAGCCACTTTGGAGCCGCTAAAAGACCATTTGGATTCCTACGAGGCCCATATGGCCCAAAACTATGGTTCCGGGGTACAGGCCTGTTACCGCGGACCACGCTTGTACGATGCCAAGGAAACCAAAGATTTAGTGATATCACAGATTGAGCATTATAAACAGTACAGGGATATCCTAAACTCAGACATCATCCACCTGAAAAGACCCGATGGAAGGTCTTGGGACGGGTTTATGCATGCCAATCCAGATATAGAAAATAAAGGTCTGGTGATGCTATTCAACCCCACGGATAAAACTATAAAGGAAACCTTGGAAATTCCAATGTACTATACGGATATCCATGCTATCGCCCAAGTGTCACACAAAGGAACAAACCCAAAAGAATATACTGTCACTAGAGATTATACCATTCCGCTCCAAGTGGAAATTGCCCCGAACGGCTATACCTGGTATCTCATAAAATAAACCCTTGAAAATGATTCGAAAAGCACACCTCCTAACCCTTGCCCTGACTCTTTTACTGATGGCTTGCCAGACCGTGGAGCCGCCAAAGACTGTTGGCCCCACCCCTTCGCAACGCCAAATGGACTGGCATGAACTGCAATACTATGCCTTTATCCATTTCAACATGAACACCTTTACCAATATGGAATGGGGTACGGGAGGAGAATCTGTAGACCTGTTCAACCCAACTCAATTGGACACCCGCCAATGGGCCAAGGTTGCCAAGGAGGCAGGAATGAAGGGAATCATTTTGACCGCCAAGCACCATGATGGTTTCTGCTTGTGGCCCACCAAGACTACGGAACATTCCGTTAAAAATTCGCCATGGAAGGATGGAAAAGGCGATGTGGTCCAAGAATTGGCCGATGCTTGCAAGGAATATGGTCTTAAGTTGGGATTGTACCTCTCTCCTTGGGACCGTAATAACGAATATTATGGAAAACCCGAATATGTGAAAATTTTCCACGAGCAATTACGGGAACTGTTGACCAATTATGGGGAACTCTTCGAAGTATGGTTTGATGGTGCCAATGGAGGTTCGGGATACTATGGCGGTGCCAACGAAACCCGAAAAATAGACAACAAAACTTATTACGAATGGGAAAAGACCACCGAAATGATTCGGGAATTACAGCCCAATGCGGTCATTTTCAGTGATGGTGGACCGGATATACGTTGGGTGGGTAACGAGGAAGGTTGGGCCAATGAGACCAACTGGAGCGTGATGCGCAGGGATGAGATCCATCCTGGCTGGCCACGGTATGTGGAATTGCGTTCTGGCCATGAAGACGGAACACATTGGCTGCCCGCAGAAGTAAACACCTCCATTCGTCCTGGGTGGTACTACCATCCCGGAGAGGACCATCAGGTAAAAACCTTGCCCCGTTTGGTACGAACGTATTACGAATCCATTGGTAGGAACGGGAACTTTTTGTTGAACCTTCCCGTGGATGACAGAGGCTTGGTGCATGAAACCGATGTACAACAATTAATGGCACTCAAGGCCCAAATTGACAAGGATTTTGCACAAGAATTGGCTCAGGGAAACACCGCCGAAGCCTCCAACGTCAGGGGTAACAGTTCCTCCTTCAATGCCGAAAAGGCCATTGATGGAAACTTTGACACCTATTGGGCCACAGATGAGGGAACCACCCAAGCTTCCATCACTATACGTTTTGATGAGCCCACCAAAGTCAATCGCATACTCCTCCAAGAGTATATTCCTTTGGGACAACGCATCAAGAAATTCACGGTCAGTGCTGAAGTCGATGGCACATGGCAAGTTTTGGATGAGCAGACCACTGTAGGGTACAAACGTATCCTAAGGTTTGAAACGGTTACGGCTTCTCAAATAAAAGTGGATATTTTGGACGCCAAAGGCCCCATCACCCTCTCTACTTTGGAGCTTTACAATGCCCCTCCCTTTTTAGTGGATCCAAAAATCACCAGAAACAGAGAAGGGATGGTCTCCATTGAAGTACCCGATGACGAAGTAGATCTCTATGTGACCACCAATGGGGATGACCCAACCACAGCTTCACAAAAATATGATGGTCCTTTTCCTGTTTTGACACCAGCCACCGTAAAGGCCATTGCCGTGAATCCAAACAATGGACAACAAACCCAAGCGGTGAGCCAATATTTTGACTTGGCCAAAAAAGATTGGAAAGTAGTGGGTTCACTTCAAAACAATGCGGATGTTGTTAAGCTTATGGATGAAGACCCCTATACCTTTTGGGCCACGGATAAGGACTCCTCCGATATCAATGACATTACCATCGATTTGGGAAGTTCCCATACCCTTACCGGATTTAGCTACTGGCCCATCCAAGAACGCTATCCGTTTGGAATGATCACCAAGTACGAATTTTTGGTCAGTCCAGATAACCACACATGGAAATCGGCATCAAAGGGAGAATTTGGTAATGTGTTCAACAATCGCATTGAACAAAAGGTTAAATTCGAGCCGGTTTCAGGCAGATACATTAAATTACGTGCTTTGGAAAAGCACAATGGAGATGCCCGGACTTCCTTTGCGGAAATAGGGGTATTCACTACAAACCAATAATACATGGATTTAGGATTGAAGGATAAGGTGATTGTGGTCACTGGAGGAGACAAGGGCATTGGCAATGGCATTTGCCAAGTGCTCGCCCGTGAAGGGGCCATCCCGGTAATTATTGGACGAAAGGAAAGTGATGTATTGGCTGCTGTGGAAGAAATCACCAAAACCGGAGGCAAAGCCTTTTATGCCATCGCGGAACTCACCGACCCCCAACAATGCAAAAATGCCATTGAGAAAACCATCCAGGAGTTTGGAAGAATCGATGGATTGGTGAACAATGCCGGGGTCAATGACGGTGTGGGGCTTGAGAATGGCAATTATGCCGATTTCAAGCGTTCTTTGGAGCGCAATGTTGGTCATTATTATGTGATGGCCCATCATGCCTTGCCCCATCTGAAGAAAAACAAGGGCAGTATTGTAAACATAGGCTCCAAAACCTCGGTGACCGGCCAAGGGAATACCTCTGGTTATGCGGCCGCAAACGGGGCCCGAAATTCGCTTACCCGGGAATGGGCCGTAGAGCTGCTCCCCTATTCCATTCGGGTGAACGCCGTAATTGTTGCCGAATCTTATACCCCATTATATAAAAGATGGATAAATTCGTTTGACAACCCAGAAGAAAAACTCAAAGAAATCACGGACAACATCCCCTTGGAGAAAAGGATGACCACCCCGGAAGAAATTGCGAATACCGTAGCTTTTCTTCTTTCGGAAAAATCAAGTCACACCACCGGCCAACTGATCTATGTGGATGGTGGCTATACCCATTTGGACCGTTCGCTTTAAAATATCAACCATGACCAAACCAAAAATTGTATCCAAAAAAGTTCTCTTACCCTTTATCCTGATCACTTCGCTCTTTGCGCTCTGGGGTTTTGCCAATGCGGTGACCGACCCCATGGTTCAGGCCTTTAAAAAAGTATTGGAGTTGTCCAACTCCCAGGCTGCATGGGTACAGATGGCTTTTTATGGCGGGTATTTCTGTATGGCCTTGCCAGCGGCATTGTTCGTCCGAAAGTATTCCTATAAAGTTGGGGTACTGATAGGCTTGGCCCTATATGCCGCCGGAGCTTTGATGTTCTACCCCGCAGCCATCACCGAAAAGTTTTGGTTTTTCTGCCTGGGGCTGTACGTCCTTACCTTTGGACTTGCATTTTTGGAAACTACGGCCAATCCATACATTTTGGCCATGGGCGATAAAGAAACGGCCACCCAGCGCTTAAATCTTGCCCAAGTCTTTAATCCAGTAGGGTTGATTTTGGGTCTGCTCATTGCCCAGCAATTCGTTCTTAAAAAATTACAATCCGATGACATTGCGGATTATTCCTCCTTGGATGAAGCCAAAAAAGCCTTGATCCGCACGTCGGACCTTATGGTCATTAGAGACCCCTATGTTATCCTTGGATTGGTGATCTTGGCGGTCTTTGTATTGATCTTGGTGAGCAAGATGCCCCAAGCCAAAGGGGATGGCACCATTCCTTCGCTCCAAGAAACCGGAAAAGCATTGTTCCATAGACCCAAATACATCTTGGGCGTATTGGCCCAAGTACTATATGTGGGCGCACAGATCATGTGCTGGACCTACATTTATCAATATGCCGAGGCCATAGGCATGGCAAGCGATGTGGCCGCCAATTATCAATTTGTGGCGTTCATCGTCTTTTTGGTGGGAAGGGCCATTGGTACCTATATGCTCCGTTTTATTAGTTCAGGAAAACTGTTGATGTGGTTTGCCGTCCTGGCCGGTGCCTGTGCCTCGGGAACCATTTTTATTGAAGGACATTTGGGATTGTACTGTCTTGTGGGCGTTTCGTTCTTTATGTCGCTCATGTTCCCTACCATTTATGGCATTGCCCTAAACGGATTGACCGAGGAGGAATCCAAATTGGGCGCCGCCGGATTGGTTATGGCCATCGTTGGTGGGGCCTTGATGCCCAAACTACAAGGTATGATCATTGATGTTGGCGGAAATGGTGTGGCCGACACCAAAATGATGGGTGTTTCAGAAGTGAACTTCTCCTTTATACTACCGCTCTGCTGTTTTGTTTACATTGCATGGTTTGGTTTCAAAACCTTCAAAAACGAACACATATGGGAGATTTAAGAAGATTTTGCCTCGCCTTGGATCTTGTGGACGATGAAGAAAGCATTCGAGCCTACGAAGACCATCATAAAAAAGTGTGGCCTGAAATCTTGGAGAGCATCACCAATTCCGGGATTCAAAACATGGAAATCTACCGAATCGAAAATCGCCTGTTCATGATCATGGAGGTCGATGCTTCCTTTTCGTTTGAAGCAAAACAACAGGCCGATACTGAAAATCCCAAAGTACAGGAATGGGAAAAATTAATGTGGAACTACCAACAAGCATTGCCCTCGGCCAAACCCGGGGAGAAATGGTTGTTGACCAAAAAAATATTTGAATTATAATTTGTAACCCTATGAAGAAAGTGATTATAGCCGTAGGGGCCATTTTTATAATGGCCTGTACCGGAAAGTACGACAACGTTCAAAACACAGCGGAAGACTATCAAGTGATTCCAAAACCTGCGGAATTGACCATGCAGGTCGGTAAGTTTGTGATAGATGGAGGCACTTCCATCAGTGCTGCCGAAGGCCTTAACGAAGAAGCTACGTTTCTTGCGGAATCCATCCAACAGTTGACCCAAGTAAGTCCATCCATTACGGACCAAAAGGCCAACATCGCCCTCACCCTGAACGATCAAATTGAAAATGAAGAAGGATACACGCTTGACGTGACCCCTGACCAAATCAACATTTCGGGAAAGAACGCCAAAGGTGTTTTTTATGGCATCCAGTCCCTTGTACAATTGATCAGCCTCCCCGAAGAAGGGTCATCCATTACCGATGTTACTGTACCTGCTGTCTCCATCAAAGATCAACCCCGATTCATTTACAGGGGAATGCACTTGGATGTAGCACGTCATTTCTTCGATGTGGATTTTGTGAAAAAGTATATCGACATGATTGCCATGCACAAAATGAACACCTTCCACTGGCACTTGACCGAGGATCAAGGATGGCGTATAGAAATCAAAAAATATCCTGAACTCACCAAGGTTGGAGCCTACCGAAATGGCACCATAACAGGTCATTATCCTGGAGAAACCAATGACAATGAGCGTTACGGTGGTTTTTACACCCAAGATGACATAAAGGAGGTTTTGGCCTATGCCCAAAAGCGCCATGTTGAGGTCATTCCAGAAATTGAACTTCCCGGCCACAGCCAAGCGGCCATTGCTTCTTATCCGTATTTGAGCTGCTTCCCTGAGGAACCCACCGAGGTACCCAACGGTCTAATGTCTGAAGCTTCAAAGGAACAACAGAAAAATGGCCAACCCAAGGTAGTTCAAGAGTCATGGGGGGTATACAATGATGTATACTGTGCCGGAAAAGAAGAGACCTTTGCCTTTTTGGAAGGGGTATTGGACGAGGTAACCGCCCTTTTCCCATCCAAATACATCCATATTGGAGGGGACGAGTGCCCAAAGAAAAACTGGGAGCGCTGCCCCAATTGCCAAAAAAGGATCAAAGAGGAAGGTCTTGAGGACGAACACGCCCTACAGAGTTACTTTGTAACCCGAATGGAAAAATACCTCAATAGTAAAGGCAAGCAGATCATTGGATGGGATGAAATCTTGGAAGGTGGTTTGGCCCCCAATGCAACGGTTATGTCCTGGAGAGGTGTAAAAGGAGGCATTGAAGCGGCAAAACAAGACCACAATGTGATCATGACTCCAAATTCCCACTGTTATTTTGATCACTATCAGTCCAAAGACACCGACAATGAGCCTTTGTCCATTGGTGGTTTCTTACCGGTTGAAAAAGTATATAGCTACGAGCCTGTTCCGGAGGAATTATCGGCAGATCAACAGCATTATATCTTGGGAGCCCAAGGGAACATTTGGTCCGAGTATATCCCAACGGATGAGCATATGGAATATATGGCCCTACCAAGAGCCACTGCACTATCTGAAGTGGTTTGGTCGCAAAAAGAGGATAAGGATTTTGAAGATTTTAAGTCCAGATTGAACCATATGCGAAAACTGTACGAAACCAAAGGCTACAACTACGCCAAACACGTTTTTGATACAGCGGAGAACACTCCATCGGAGTAACCGCATAACAATTGGAACCACGCAGATAGAAGAAACACAGCAGATATGGCCCGGTATACCCCAAAATTCAATCCTAGATATCCCTCCATTGAGGACCTCCGAGAAGGAGCCCGTAAACGCATTCCCAGATTTGCCTTTGAATATTTGGACAGTGGATGCAACGAAGAGGTGAATCTGAGAAAGAACACCCGGGAAATTAGAGAGGTTGAGTTGTTACCTAGGTATTTGGATGCCTACAAAGAGGCCAACATGACCACTAAAATCTTTGGTCAGGAGTATGATGCCCCTTTTGGGATATCGCCCATAGGGCTTCAGGGGTTGATGTGGCCCAATTCGCCTGAAATTTTGGCGAAAGCTGCCTTTGACCATAACATCCCCTTTATTCTGAGTACGGTGACCACATCGAGCATAGAACGCATCAGTGAGATTACCGAAGGTAAAGCGTGGTTCCAATTATACCATCCCACGGAGAAATCGGTCCGTGACGATTTAATCCAACGTGCCGAGGCAGCCGGCTTCCCCGTATTGGTCCTTTTGTGTGATACCCCCGTTTTTGGATTTCGTGCCAAGGAAATCAAAAATGGGCTATCCATGCCCCCAAAAATGAATATTGCCAATATTCTACAAGTATTGGGCAAACCCAAATGGGCCTTTGAAACCCTAAAGCATGGCCAACCCAATTTTGAGGTGTTGCGACCCTATATGCCCAAAGGACTCAACTTAAAACAATTGGGATTGTTCATGGACCAGACCTTTAGCAAGCGTATGGATATGGATAAAATTGCCCAAATCAGGGACCTATGGAAAGGGAAACTGGTTCTAAAGGGAGTCGCCACAGAAGCCGATACCGAAAAAGCCATATCCTTGGGATTGGATGGTATTATTGTATCCAATCACGGAGGTAGGCAATTGGATGCCGGGGAATCCACCATAAAACCCTTGACCCGGATAGCGGCAAAATATGGAGATCAGCTCACCGTGATGATGGACAGCGGGGTGCGTTCTGGACCCGATATTGCCAGAACCTTGGCCAGTGGGGCACAATTTGCATTTTTGGGCCGTTCCTTTATGTATGGAGCAGCAGCTTTAGGGAAATCCGGCGGGGACCATACCGCCATGTTGTTAAAGACCCAATTGAAGCAAGTAATGGAACAGATCGGGTGCCCGGATGTTTCCCAATTACCCAATTTTAAAAATATATAGCCCCTAGATCATAGCTCCAAAAACTGTTAAAACAAGCGTGAAACAAACGTTATAAAAAGCATAAAACCCAGTATAATTGGCATATACCGTTTGCATTGGCTACCTTTGCAGCGATGAAGATCAAACTCCACGAAAGGAAAAATTGCAGGATCCTGAGCTTTCAATATCTGGTTTTTAGAAACCAACCGGATAAATTCATCCCCCCTACGCTTTAACTTTTAGACCACTACAGTGGTGATTTTTGCGATGTAACATTGTGGAAAAACTCCGCAATTGCCTGCATCGTTCCTATGCAATTGTACCCTAAACCATCAAAAAAACATTATAGACAAGCATCAAAATATGGTGATTAAAACCTATGACGCTTATACACGGCTTTCCACTATGGAAACCGCCAGATTGACCAATTTTATATTCGACCACCAAGATGGAAAAAGAGCATCAAAAAATGCCATCCGAAAAGCCATACAATATTCGGCAAAGGAAATACCGGGCTTGGGTGGGTATGTATTTGTCATTGAGGAACGGGAAAAAATCCTTGGTCTGGCCGTGGTCAACAAAACAGGGATGGGCGATTATATCCCAGAGAATTTTATGGTCTTTTTTGTGGTGCACCGGGAGCATCGAGGCAAAGATATTGAACCAAAGCTCTTGGAATACACCCTCCAATACTGTAAAGGTGACGTAGCCGTCCATATCACCAACGAAAACCAATATCCCAAAGAAGCGTTTTTTAAAGAAAATGGGTTTAACGTAACCCATACAGAAATGAGATTGAACAGATAAATCAAAATATGCTCAAAATAGAAGTAAAATCAGGTGAAAGTATAGAACGTGCCCTAAAGCGCTACAAGAGAAAGTATAGAAATACCAAAAGATTGGAGCAAATCAGGGACCGTCAGGAGTACACCAAAAAATCGGTACGGCGAAGAAAGACCATCAAAACGGCCGAATACCGTGAAAAATACCTAAACAGGGAAAACGAATAGTCATCAACACATTGACCATATCATGAAACTTACAAAAATCAAGCGGAAGACCAAGTACGAAAAACGGTATAGCGTTAAAATGGGGGAACTCACTACCCAGGTCACGTATATCAAAGAGTACATTTTTGGCCTTCCTTTTCGCACGCTGCACAGATACCGTGAAACCTATTACGGAGAAGTAAAAGACTGTAAGGATTGCAATGTATCCGCTTAAAAATATTCTAACCCTTTATATAAAACAATGAAAGTATTGGTTATTGGCGCAGGTAACATGGGACTTACCTACGCTACAGGTATGTCCAAGTCCAAGCTATTGAAAAAGCGCAACATCATGGTGTTGGACAAATCAAAGGAAAAAATGGAAGAGGTCGATAAAATCGCCCATTTTGATGCCATAGATCGTTTAGAGGACTGTGTTCCCCAAGCAGATATCATCTTTTTGGCCGTTAAACCCTTCCATGCCGAAGAACTCTTTAAACGCATGAAGCACTTGGTAAATCCCGAGCAATTGTTCATTTCCATAATGGCCGGGGTCACCATTAACTTTATCCAAGAATCCCTTGGTATTAAAAAAGTGGTACGGGCCATGCCCAATCTGCCCGCTCAGGTGGGTAAGGGTTTGACCAGCTATGTTTCTTCCGACGAAGTTTCCCGTCTGGAACTTTTTATGGTTGAAGGCCTGTTGGACACCACTGGAAAATCCCTCCGCGTAAAAAATGAAAAATTTATTGATGCCTCCACCGGAATTTCAGGAAGTGGGCCTGCCTATGTATTCTATTTTATGCAGAGCATGATGGAGGCCGCCCTACAAATGGGCTTTTCCGAAAATGTTTCCAAAGTATTGGTGAGCCAAACCTTTACCGGGGCCGTGGAACTGTTCAACCAGAACAACCTTACCCCAGATTCATGGATGGAAAGAGTGGCTTCCAAAGGAGGTACCACCCGTGCCGCTTTGGATTCCATGCAGGACAATAATGTAAACGAATTGATAAAAGAAGCGGCCTTTGCCGCCTTTAACCGCGCCGTGGAACTCGGCGAAGAATATTAAATCATGTATAAAGAACTCGTGGTCATTAAGGTAGGAACCAATGTAATGACCAACAAGGACAACAGAATTGTAAGACCCGTACTCAATAGTTTGGTGCAACAGATTGCCGAACTCTACGAGCGTGACATCATGACCATTTTGGTTTCCTCTGGCTCCGTAATCGCGGGAAAAGAGGTGCTGGGAAAATCCAAAATAAAGGACAAGACCCAGCGCAGACAAGTGTATTCTGCCATAGGACAACCCAGAATGATGCGGCACTACTACAATATTTTCAGTGATTACGGGATGAAATGTGCCCAAGTACTCCCCACAAAACGGGATTTTAATCCCGGTGTACATCGGGACAATATGATCAATTGTATAGAAGGTCTACTGTCGGAAGGTGTAGTCCCCATTGCCAATGAAGACGACGCCGTTTCGGTAGCCATGTCCATGTTTTCGGACAATGACGAATTGGCCACGTTGATTGCCCAGCTGATGAATGCAGACAAACTCATCCTCATGACCGACATTGATGGATTGTACAACGGACACCCCGAAAAAGAGGACTCCGTGGTCATTCAAAAAGTGGCACCCAAAGAAGACCTGGACAAGTATATTGAAGAAGGCAATAAAGCCGAAGGCGAAGGCCGTGGCGGAATGGGCTCTAAATTGAACTTTGCTCAAATTGCTGCTGCTGATAATATTCCATCCTACATTGTAAATGGAAAAAAAGAAAACATCATTATAGACATTGTTGAAGGAAAAAAAGTGGGGACCAAAGTTTCCCTTTAAAAAACGACTATGAAATTATTGAACACAGACATAAAGAATAAAGTATTGGCAGACATGGAGCGTATCCTGGACAAAAACCGGGAAGAGCTCCTCCAAGCCAACCAAAAAGATTTGGATGCCTTTGATCGGGACGATCAAGCCCTCTATGAACGTTTGGTGGTCGATCAGAAAAAGGTAGATCAAATGATTCAGGCTGTAAAGGAAGTCCGGTTGCAATCGGATCCGGTAAATCAGGAAATATCTACCAGACATTTGGACAATGGTTTAAAAATCATCAACAAAACGGCTCCTTTCGGGACCATCATGATCATTTATGAATCCCGACCTGATGTTACCGTGGAAGCTGCCGTGCTGGCCTTTAAGGCCAATAACAAAATATTGTTGAAAGGCGGGAAAGAAGCCTATCATAGCAACAAGGCTTTGGTAAAGTTTTGGCATCAGGCCTTGGCAGAGAACAATCTCCCCGCCGATTTCATCCAGTTTTTGGAAATGGACCGTACCCAGACCCAAGAATTTTTGAAAAACCCGGACCAAGACCTAGATCTGATCGTTCCACGTGGTGGTGAACAATTGATTGCTTTTGTGAAAGAACATGCCAAATGTGCTGTTCTCGTAAGTGGTCGAGGAAACAATTTCCTCTATGTACACCAAGAAGCGGATTGGAAAAAAAGCTTGGAGGTCATCATCAATGCCAAGACCCATAAGATTTCGGCCTGTAATGCCTTGGACAAAATATTGATCGATACAAGGATGGAAGGTTACGATGATAAACTCAAGGAATTGAGACAACTATTGATTGACAAAGGCGTATCGATTTTAGTAGATGAAAAGGTGAAATCCATCTTACCAGAAGAAAATGTCATTCCCGACCCATCGGTTTGGGAAGAGGAGTTCTTGGCCATGAAATGTGTTATTGGAGCTGTGGACAATTTAGATGAGGCCATTGAAAAGATCAACACCCATTCCGGAGGGCATTCGGCCTCCATCATGACCGAAAACAATACCGTGGCCCAAACTTTCATGGAAAATGTGGATTGTGCGGCGGTATACCAAAATGCTTCCACCCGTTTCACCGATGGCGGACAGATGGGCGTGGGTGCAGAACTGGCTATCAGTACTGATAAATTGCACCACCGTGGGCCCTTGGGGCTAAAACAATTGGTGACCAACAAATACTATGTATTTGGGGATGGACAAGTACGTGTGTAACCTATCTTTTGTTGTTCTTACTGGCGTTGATTGGTTCAAGTGTCGTGCAAAAGCCCATTATCTGTTAGTTTAATGGTAATTTTACACCCATTTATTGGTCATTTTTTAAGAAAATATCTAGATTTAAGATATAAAATATATTCAGTATGGGAAAATTTGAAATCAAAACAGATAAATCTGGTCAGTTCAGGTTTAATTTAAAGGCCAATAACGGCCAAGTAATCTTAAGCAGCGAAGGGTATACCACCAAAGCCGCCTGCGAGAACGGAATTGAATCTGTCCGAAAAAATTCTCAGGAAGATGGTAGGTTCGACAGAAAGACTGCCAAAGACGGTAGCCCTTACTTTAACCTGAAGGCTTCCAACGGTCAGGTAATCGGTAATAGTGAAATGTATTCCAGCACTGCGGCCATGGAAAACGGGATTGCTTCCGTAAAAACCAATGCTCCGGATGCCGGTGTGGATGACAATTCGTAATTCACCGGGACATATATTTCAAATATAAAATTAAGACAGCCCCGTTTTGGGGCTGTTTTTTTTTACAAATTTCAAACCCAAATTATATTCCATTAATTCAAATGGCCCATCCGTAAGATCAAATGGGGCATTGGTTAATTGGGACACCTTTGAAAGCAAATAACATCCTATGTTTGCTGTGCAAGTTAGCGTTAAAGCCAATTGAAAAGCAAGATCAATTTTTAACGCATGCACATATAGCAATGCACTTTTCAAGACCGTAGGTCGAAAAAGTGTTTAGTTTAGTTGAGGTTTCCGTTACGCCAAGGAATTTAAACAAATTCCTTGGTTGTAATGGTTTTAGGGGCCAGATCATAAATTAAATGCAAAAAATCCTACTCAATTACCTCTCCCAAATAAAATTTATATACAGCATACCACTGACCAAAGTAACTATCCTGTCCATAATTCAACTGAGCGTGTAAGGTTTGGTTTCTCTCAGTACTGTTGGCCATGGTATAGTTGGGCCGTCAAACATTTTTGGCGGCCCTTTTATTGAAAACCATGGACCGTAACTCTTCATTTCCTAATTCATGCACCTGTCCATATATGCACAAAAACCATAAAATTTTAAGGTTGGTACATTTTTTCGTCAATTCTAAACGCCCTTTCGTCAATTCTAAACGCCCATTGGTTAATTGACCCCCTTTTGGTAACACGGCAGTACTTTATTTTATAATACCAAATCTATTTCTTGATTTTACCCCAACAAGAAATACACCCTAAAACCTACTTGTTATGACAAAACTTTTACTACACTACAACCGAATCCGGACCATATCAAAACCGGTCTTCTTCCATTGTAATTTAAAATGGTTGCGTCCCTTATGCATACTGGGCATTTTGCTTTTAAGCAACTCCATACTGGGCCAACAAGTTGACACGTGGTTCACTGCGGACAGAGCGGTGAACGCAGCGCCTACTCCCAGCGGACAATTTCAACTCTTCACTCCCCCGGCCCCTGCTGATGGTACTTCCGTGACCACTTGGTACGACTTCATCGATGGGACTCCCCAAGATGCTGTCCAACATCCAGCTCCTGGAAACTATTCCCAACCTTACCCCTTAGGTTTTGAACATTCATTTGGTTCACCAGCGTATCTTGACCCTATTGGTTCCATTCCGCGCCTACCCACACTACGCCGAAACGATATGAACTTTAATCCTTCCATTGAATTTGATGGAAGTGGTGATGGACAAGCTTTACATTTTAGATCATCAACCAGAGAAGAGATTACAGTCTTTATTGTATTCCATGCCCGCGGTATGGGAAATAGTGCTGAAACCCAACGCCTACTTTTTGGAGGAGACATCGATTCTTACCATAGTTCCACTACCAATCTCTCCATAGGCGTCTCGGATGGAAATAGATTCTCAATTGGGCGAACCTGGACCCCATGGAGTGATTTTGAGAGTGGCAATATTGATCTCCAAGGATTACCTACCATTGGTGTTCTTGTGCGACAAGTTGACACAAACCCTTTTTTGGAAGATGAAGTCTTAAGAACACAAGTAAATGGTTTACCCGATATCAACATCATAAAAAACTTTCCAGATGTTGAACGGGATTTATACTTATTCAATAGACTTGGAAAACATTTCAACAGCAATGATTCCAATAGAAACCTTACAGGAAACATTGCCGAAATTTTATTGGCCGATGGTCCTTTGGATGCCAACTCCATACAACGAGTGGAAAGTTATTTGGCCATTAAGTATGGCATCACCCTAAACAATACAGGACAATTGGGCAGTACCGTTGGCAATCAAGGATACACTTATCTAGCAGCAGATGGGACCACCATTTGGCAACCAGACCCAATATACTTATATGACATAGCCGGATTGGGTAGAGATCGGTTTGAAGATATAGATGGAGGAGACAACAGCACATCCTATGACGATTTAAAACTACGATACAATCTTCACCAACGTATTGCCCAAAGTGAAAATACTGGAGCAGTCGTTACCATGTCAATGGACAATAATTTTGCAACGGACAATCTAGACCAATCCCGACCGATTGTAGACAACACCACTGCAAATAGCACATCGGTAACAACAACATCCACTCTTCATAATTATCTATTATGGGGAAATGACCATGGTGATATCAACCAATCTCTCATTGAACTTCCTACAGATTATAGTGCCCGGATCGGAAGGGAATGGAGAATACAAAAAACAGTTTCTCCCGGTGGAGTTGATCCAATTACAAATGTAAGTGTTCGAGTCGACCTTTCCGGTTCAGACATTCTGAACAATGGTAACTGTGGCAACTTAATATTATTGATAGATACTGATGGTGATGGCAACTTTTTGACGGGCACTCTTACCGAGATTCTTGCTACAAGTATTGATGCAAGCCAAAACGCCTATTTCGACAATGTGAATTTTGAACATCTGGACGTTTTTACCGTAGCCATTGTTGACAACGAACCTCCAAAGGCCAGTAACCCATTGACCTTGACTGTTTGTGGTGCCGCTCCCCTACCAGATCCAAGTGTTGTCACGGATGAAGCAGACAACTGTGCCGTGGACACTGTCACCCATATTGGAGACACTTCAGATGGCTTAACAAACCCTGAAACCATTACCCGCACGTACAGAATTACGGATATCTATGGAAACTATACCGATGTTGAACAAACTATCTATATATACCTTCAGCCTGATATAGATGCCATTCCCAACCAAGAGGCGTGTGGCTCTTATGCACTTCCTCCTATAACGGGAACCCTTTCCGGAAATGAAGCGTATTATGACCTGCCAGGAGGCCCATTAGGAGGTGGCACTATGTACAGTGAAGGAGACATTATTACCTCTAATATTACATTATATATGTATGATGAAACTGGTGGTGTTGCTCCGGTTTGCACAGATGAAGAAAGCTTCACCATTACTATCACAGATCAGCCCGATGCCGGAACAGACGCCAACATCAACATCTGTGAGGGCACCCTGCTGACCGATGCGGACCTTTTCGCACAGCTCGGGGGAACACCCGATCCAGGGGGCAACTGGAGCCCCGCATTCAA
>Ga0189275_100241_pt1 | contig 49248 bp, 41 predicted proteins | sample N19A6minimetaG_FD_130329 | JGI IMG/M metagenome (GOLD analysis project Ga0189275, IMG submission 130329) | Marine microbial communities from the Costa Rica Dome - N19 A6 mini metaG | ecosystem: Environmental > Aquatic > Marine > Oceanic > Photic zone | place: Costa Rica: the Eastern Pacific...
GTTATTGCCGCCGTTAGCGTAGTTTTACCGTGATCTACGTGTCCAATCGTTCCCACATTTACATGCGGCTTGGTGCGTTGAAAGGTCTCTTTTGCCATGTCTTTGTCTTGGTTAAATTAAATTAAGTTTTTTAAAACGATTATCGACAGAGCCGATAGTCGGATTTGAACCGACGACCCCTTCCTTACCATGGAAGTGCTCTACCTCTGAGCTATATCGGCTTCTATTTCAATGAGCGAGCGACCGGGATCGAACCGGCAACATTCACCTTGGAAGGGTGACACTCTACCAATTGAGTTACGCTCGCTTTTGCGTGGGGAGAGCAGGATTCGAACCTACGAAGTCGTAAGACAACAGATTTACAGTCTGCCCCAGTTGGCCGCTTTGGTATCTCCCCAAATTTTTTTCAATAAATCAATGAATGAGCCAGTGGCCGGAGTCGAACCGACGACCGACGGTTTACAAAACCGTTGCTCTACCAACTGAGCTACACTGGCATTTTTCGAAAGACTGGAAAAATACTCATACTTCACCATATAGTCAACAATTCAATTAGAAAAAAATCGCTAATTATTCCGACTTCTCAATATCCTTTTTTCGAAGTCTTAAAGTTATCAATCTTACCCCTATTATTGCAACTAAAATAATCAAAATAAACACACCATAATTTGACAAATACTTACCGATCACTGTCCAATTATCCTGCACATACCAACCTCCACCTAGCAACAATACATTCCATAAAACAGAGCTTATGAAAGAATTCAGTATAGTTAAGTGAACTTTCAACCCTGTCATTCCGCTAGTGAGTGAAATCACCGACCTTGTTCCTGCCAAAAACCTATTTCCAAAAACAATCCATTGCCCCCATTTGAGCATCCATTTTTTCCCGCGCTCAAAGTACTTGTAATCAATAAACTTTAATATGAAATGACTATCCGGGTTTTCTTCAATCTGAGAACCCCATTTTCTGCCAAACCAATACATATTCATAAATCCAAGAACGGAAGCAATTACTGTGATAATCAGTAACAGCCCAAATGAAACGGTTCCTTCTGCAGCCAGATACCCACCGAACGCAACAATTACATCTCCGGGCATTGGTGGTATGAGATTTTCAAGGTATGCAATTCCAAAAAAGATAAGATAGATTCCCAACGGAGGAACAACATTAATCCAGTCCACAATGTTTTGTACTATCTGATCAGCCATTAATCCATTTTTGAGAGCAAAACTACAGCCGAACTTGAAATACCTTCTTTTTTACCTTCAAAACCCAACCATTCTGAGGTTGTTGCTTTAACTGAGACCCTATCAATTTCTGTATTTAAATCTCTGGCTATTGTTTCTCTTATTTTTTCAATAAAGGGAGCTAGCTTTGGTTCCTGAGCTACCACGGTTGCATCTAGATTAACTAGTTCAAAACGCTTTTCTTTGATAAGCTCATAAGCATCACGAAGTAAAATCCTGCTGTCTACATTTTTATATTCAGGATCGGTATCCGGAAAATGCTTACCGATATCTCCCAATGCCAAAGCTCCCAACAAGGCATCTGTAATCGCGTGGAGTAACACGTCTGCATCAGAATGACCAGCCAATCCAAATTCATGTGGAATTTCCACTCCTCCTAAAATCAGCTTTCGTTGCTTTATTAATTTATGGACGTCATATCCGTATCCTATTCTTAAACCTTTCATAACCCTTCATTTATAATAAGCTCAGCTACCTTAAGATCGATCGGAAATGTAATCTTTAAATTTTCACGCCCACCTTCAATAACTTTAACGGTTTCACCCATTCGCTCAACCAGAGATGAGTCATCCGTTCCTAGAAAACTATTTTTTATTGCAAGCTTATACGCTTTAAAAATAATATCTTTCCTGAAAACCTGTGGGGTTTGAGCTTGCCAAAGTTTTGATCTTTCCGGCGTTTCTATCACTATATGATCTTCATTTATTTTTTTGATAGTATCTTTAACAGGTATTGATAGTACAGCTCCACCAAATTCATCAGCAGCGTCAAAACATTTATCGATATATTCTGTCTTTACAAAAGGACGAACTGCATCATGTATTGCAACTAATTCTATATCATTAGGAAGCTCACGAATTGCATTCCAAATAGAATACTGCCTTTCAACACCTCCTTTTACAAGCTTGAGGTCAATTCCGTTTTCCTGAATATTATCCAGAATTTGAGCACAACCGGCGAATTTATCTTCTGATGTAACTACTATTACTATCTCCAACCCTTCGGTCTTTAGAAAACATTCAATTGTTCTCTGCAAAATAGATTTACCATTCAGCTCAATAAAAGGTTTTGGAACATCGGAACCCATTCGGGTTCCGGATCCGGCAGCCGGTATTATGACCGCCTTTTTTTTCACTTAAACGATCAGCATTGCATCGCCAAATGAGAATAGACGATAGTTTTCTTTCTTAGCTTCTTCATAAGCTTCCATCATAAAATCATATCCGCCAAAAGCAGCCGCCAACATCAAAAGAGTCGACTCTGGTCTGTGAAAGTTTGTGATCAAAGCTTCAGTAATCTTGAATTGGTAAGGAGGGTAAATAAATTTATCTGTCCAGCCTGTACCCATTTTTGACATACCACTTGCCATTACACTTGTCTCAATAGCACGAACCGCACTCGTACCAATAGCTACCACTTTATTCTTTTTAGACTTCAAAGCTACATTGATCTTATCTGAAGTATCTTTGGATAAGAAATAATTTTCAGAATCCATTCTATGCTTGGTAAGATCTTCCACTTCTACATTTCTAAAGGTTCCCCATCCAATATGAAGAGTGATAGGTAACATTTGAACGCCTTTCTTTTCAATCTTTTTGATAAGGTCTTCTGTAAAGTGCATACCTGCAGTAGGCGCTGCAACAGCTCCACGCTCAGTAGCATATACTGTTTGGTAGCGATCTTTATCTTCATCAACCGGCTCTCTTTCAATGTATGGAGGAAGCGGCATTTTACCGAGAGCATCGAGTTTTGAATATAACTCATCATAACCGCCATCAAACAAAAACCTAATTGTTCTACCTCTTGAAGTTGTGTTGTCAACAACTTCAGCCATTAATTCATCGTTACCTTCCCCGAAATAAAGTTTATTTCCGATCCTGATCTTTCTTGCCGGCTCAACAAGCACATCCCAAAGCATATTTTCTGGCTGTAATTCGCGCAGTAAAAAAACTTCAATATCTGCTTCAGTCTTCTCTTTCTTGCCATTTAAGCGAGCGGGAAATACTTTTGTATTGTTATAAATAACGACATCGCCTTCATTCAAATATTCATGTATATCTGAAAATTTCTTATGCTCAATAGTTTGCTCTGCTCTGTTTAGAACCATAAGACGAGCTTCGTCTCTTTGCTTTAATGGTTCTTCTGGTACGTTTAGTCCTTCAAGTTCGTATCTAAAGTCGGTGAGTTTCATCTCTCCTTGGGTTGAATGGAGTTTTAAATTGCTGTTTTCAAAAGTTGAGAAAGATAAGTTTTTATTCGTTCTTTTTCAATCCCACTTAGTTTGAACTTCTATTTATTATTAAGTGTTCTTTCATTATACTTATAGGTCAGGTTCAACTATCAGGAACCAAAAAATTATATTATGAAAAAATTACTTTTTTTAATTCTTCCGGTACTGTACATGTTTTCATTTGATGCTAGTGCTCAGCTTAGAGGCGATGTATCAAAACCTGTAGATTATCAAGGCTCTATTGTTAATTCACAAAGTGCTACTGTACAAAACAAACTTGCTAACTTTTTTGAAAATAAAGTCCAAATGAGCCACTCTTATTCAATGAGTTTCAGTTCATTTGGAGGATCTTACCAGAATCTTAATGCTTATACAAATACAATGAATATTGCATTTAATGAGCGACTTCAAGGCAGAGTTGATGTTTCTTTCTTCCATTCTCCATTTGGAAGTAATAATATTTATGGAGCCAGCCAGGAAGGCCCACAGGTTATGATAAGTAATGCCGAACTTAATTATCAGCTTGGCAAAAATACTACCATCAGGTTACAGTATCAGAGAACACCGTATAGCCCATATGGCTACTCTCCCTTTGGTAACACCTTTAGAAATTATAATCGTTTTTATCCGGGATTCTACTAAAATAATTAATGGCTGAAATCCAAAATTCAAAGAGCACAACAACAAACTTATACCTGAATTCAGCAATAGGGTTTCTTAGTGTTCTTCTTTTAGGTTTATTGCTGGCTTTATTTACCAGATTAATTTATCCTAGAATATTTAACCAACGAGCAGATCAACCATCTGAATTAATTGGTTCTATTATACAACTTGAGGTTCTGAATGGATGCGGAGAATCTGGTATTGCAAATAATTTTACCGCTCTTTTAAGAAGTAATGGCTTTGATGTTGTTGAAATTGGAAATTTTGACCGTTTTGATGTTGAAAACACTTTTGTTATTTCCCGTAGTTCTTCTCCTAATAATGCCAAACGCGTAGCAGAAGCTTTGGGAATTTCTGAGGACAACATAATACGTGAAGAATCTCAAGATTTTTACTTAGATGTAACCGTTGTTCTGGGTAAAGATTATTCCAAATTAAATACTAACTAAACTCCAATAAATACATTGCCGAATAACAAACAGTTTTCTAACGCTTATTCCGACGAATCACTTAAAACCTCTCAAGTTTTAGATGCAATTACTGAAGCTTTGCTAAGCAAGAAAGCTAACGATGTAACTGTATTAGATGTATCGGAACTTACAACATTGGCAGAATATTTTGTTATTTGCCATGGTAATTCTGATGTACAGGTTAAAGCTTTGGCAGATGTTGTTGAGGAAGACGTACTTAATAAATGCTCTGAAAAATCTTGGCGAAAAGAAGGCGGAAGTTCAAGAGCTTGGATAATTTTGGATTACGTAAATATTGTGGTTCATGTAATGAGTGAAGAAAAACGTAATTACTATGATATTGAAAGAATGTGGAATGATGCTAAAATCACGCATATAAAAGATAATGTAGAATAAGATCTTATGGCTCAAATACTACCCAAAGTTCTTGTCACTGAGCCTATTCCGCAAAGCGTAATTCATTTTTTAAGAAAACATGCGCATGTTCATATTGGAGAGAAAGGAGAGTTCCAAAATGAACTAAGCTTAGCTAATTGCATATCAGAATATGATGCATTGTTATGCATGTTATCAACACCTGTCACTAAACACGTTTTAAGCAACGCTGAAAATCTAAAAATTGTAGCTAATTTTGCCGTTGGTTATAACAACATAGATGTAGAAGCTGCTAATTCTTTTGGCATAAAAGTGGCTAATACTCCAGATGTGCTTACTGATGCTTGCGGAGATTTTGCCATGGGTTTGCTAATGGCTGTAACCCGAAGGTTTAATGAAGCAGAACAATACTTAAGAAATGGAGAGTTTAACGGTTGGGAACCTTTAGGTTTTCTGGGAATGGAACTCAGAGGAAAGAACCTTGGTATTGTAGGCATGGGAAGAATTGGAAAAGCATTTGCCCAACGAGCTAAAGCTTTTGGAATGAATATCTTTTATCACAATAGAAGACAATTACCCGGCGATGAAGAACAATCTCTGAATGCGATTTATATTTCAGATATTGAAAAACTGGCTTCAACTTGCGATGTGCTGAGTTTGAATTGTCCGCTTACTAAGAGTACCCATCATTTGATAAACAAAGCCATTTTTAAATTAATGCCTCCTCATTCTATCCTTATAAATATTTCCCGCGGCCCCGTTGTTAATGAAGCTCATCTAGCGGAAGCATTAATCAAAAAGGAAATTGCCGGAGCAGGAATTGATGTATTTGAGAACGAACCTAAAGTACACCCTAAATTGTTAGAAGCTCCTAACTGCGTGTTGCTTCCTCATATTGCCAGCGCAACCTTCGAAACCAGAGAATCTATCGGTATGCTTGCATCTAAAGCAATAGTTTCTGTGCTTAATGACGAACCTGAAAATACTATTTCTAATCTAGTTAAACAGTGAGTATAAACAGTTCTAAAAAGCTAATTGTATTTGTCTCCTTTCTAGCGACAGTGATTCTTTCTTTTGCTGTTTTAGAAATTCGATTCTATTACAATGCTCCAACAACAGAGGAAATTGAGACACTGGCCGCCCAAAATGTAGGGACGGCATCGAAAGCTTTTGAAAAATTTATTTCAGATTTTGAAGAAGAAAATCAGGTAATTGCAAATAAAATCAAACCTTTACTTACAGACACTTCTTCACCTCAATCCATTTATGATGTCTTAAATACAAATGAAAACTTATGGGGTGCATCTCTTAAAAAAGATGGTCGTATTCTGATATGGACCGGTTTTAAGCTTCTTCCTTCTAATGAATTGGCTTTTTCAAATAGTAAGTCTCTTTTAATCAGCATAGAACAAACTCAGAATGTTACATCTATCAATGCATCACAACAATTGTTTGGCATAGACAATGAAAAATACGTTCTGACAACTTCAAAAAAGCTAAAACAAGTTAACGTGTTGGATATAGGTGGTGATACAGAAGTAACTTTGCCTGATATTCTTGATCTCGATTTTGACTTTCCTATACACTTTAGCCTTCAAGAACCTTTGCCTGATGATATCATTTTTAAAACTGAGCAAGAATTTACTGATGACAGCTTCGTAACAGCTATTTATGCTACTAAAACCGATATCACAAACTTTGAGACTTCTCGAAAAACTAATCATGCTAAGCTTAGATTGGTATTCATCGTCCTTATCTTGCTATTTGGGAGTTTAATTCTTTTTACTCTTTCCTCTTATCACGACCCAAAGAAAGCTTTCCTTATTTCAACTATTTCTATTTTTATAATTTGGCTACTCACTTGGCTCTTACTTCCACATTTAGGGCTTGAACTTGTATTTGGGAATCAGTCTATAGAAATTGAGCTTTTCTATCTTGGATTAAACTGCTTTCTATCATTTTCATTTGCCGTTTTTATTTCAGATTTCTATAACTCAAGTCTGTCCACTAGCCATAAATTATCTGCCTTTCTTGGCTCTTTAATCTGCCTTATCATTGGCGCTCTTATTTCACTTGTTTTAACTGGTATTTTTACTTCCTTATTTGGCATTACCGCTGAAACCATATTGAATTTAAATGATCTTAGATTAGTCCCCGATGTATCTATCTTTCTTTATTATTTTTTAGCAGGCACTTTCTGGATTACCGCTTGTTGGTCTATTATATACTTCTTTATTTTTTTGCTAAAGTCATCATCTGCTGATGTCCCTATTTCAATCTTATTTATTGTTACGGGTTTTTTAGTAAGTGTTGTAAGCCTTAATCTCTTTTACTTTGAAACTGGGTTCAATTGGCTTTTTTACTCTCCACTAATTCTGTTTTTGTTACTCTCTGGTATTGCTTACTTCTACACAATTGGCTTTTTAAATCTGGGAGATAAATCTCGCCTCCGGTTATTTCTAATGGTATGCCTTTTTGCATCAGTACTATCCTATATCCCGTTTTATTACGGACAAATTGAATGGCGCTCAGAAACAATGATGGAGGAAGCTGAGAGTTTTGATCAACAAAATGAGCTTGAAATTGAAACCATTACAATTGAAACATTATTTTTATTGGAAGAACAACTGTCTCAACTTCAGGTTACTTCTGTTCAAGAAGAAAGCTCCATACTCACTTCAGAGTTTAATAAACAGGTAGAACTACTTTTTAATCAACACCCTGACTGGCAATCTTTTTCATTCTCAATCCAACTCATCAACAGTTCTGGTGATGCAATTTCTGAGTTTACATCAAACTTAAATGCACCCGGATGGACTAAAACCTATGATATTTTCAGTCTTGAAGTCCCTTTCGAGCAGGAAAGAATACGGCGTGATCGTCTTCGTCCTATTATTCGGAGAAATCCACTGGAACAACCACCCGCAAAATACACATCCTTTAGACAAGGTTGGATTCCATTCTTTGCTTCACCTTCAAGTGATGAAAAACTTGGTTGGATAATCTGTTCGGTTTACCAAGAACAACCTCAGTATAAAAAACCGCTTAGAGCAGTTGTAGCCAGTAAAAGGGAAAGCGATAAATTCTCTACTTTTTTACTAAGTGCTTATGAGAACCAGCAACTCTCCAGAAATTCTATATCCGGTACACCATTAGAAATACCCAATTACAATATGTTGCCTGAGGAAATCTCGGAAAGGCTTTCTCGAGATTCTTTATTTATAACAACAGAAATTATAGATGAAAAAAGTGTTATCGAATTATTTTGGAAGCGTGCTGAAGGAACTATCATCAAAGTATCTACGCTGGATGTCACGCTATTTAACCACGTATTTTCAATACTTAGATTCTTCTTTTACCTCCTGATTTTTATTTTCCTCCTCTCTTTACTGATGCAGTGGAAACGAAACCTTAGAATACTCGGTACAAATAATAAGTTTAAAGACCGACTTACAGATCGCTTTATAATTTCATCTTTGCTATGCCTGACAGCGCTAATCACTACATCATCAATAGCAATAACAGAACAAAGTGAACAAGCTACTATTGAAGAACTTGAAAATAAACTTTCCGGAATTAATACCACCTTTGAAAACAATAATTCCGGGGATCTGAATCAAACATTACTTGTTTCAAGTACATTAATAAACTCTGATGCAGTTCTTTTTGAAGGCAATGAATTAGTGGGGTCAACCGCACCTCAAATTTTTACACAACATTTACTTCCTGCCCAAATACCTTGGAATATATTCAATGCAATTGTTAACGAACGCAGTGATCTTGAAATTGAGGAATTTGAATTGGGAGGTTTAGAATTTCTGATTGGTTACACACCTATAATGAGAGATGGGCAAGTAACAAATATTGTTGCCATTCCTACTTTTCTTAAAACTCCTTCTTTTAATGAACAACTACTAACTACAATCAGCTATCTCGTTGGATTGTTTGTATTAATCTTTGGCTTGTTTATTGTTGCTGCCGCTATGATAGCAAATCGAATGACAAGCCCACTCGAAGAACTAAGCGCCGGTATTAAAACTATTTCTGAAGGAAGTTTAGAGACTACGTTACCGGTAAAAAGCAGTGATGAGATCGGCTCTTTAACGAACACTTTTAACATCATGGTTTATCGCTTACAGGAGTTACGTAAAAACCTGGTTGAAGCTGAGCGTGAAGCTGCATGGAAGGAGATGGCTCAACAAGTAGCTCATGAGATTAAAAATCCGCTGACCCCCATGAAATTAAACCTCCAACATTTAGATCGGCAAATTAAAGCTTCTGATATTTCAGAAGAAGATCTTAAAAAGAAAGTTGCTAAAATTAATTCCAACATGATCGAACAAATCGAATCGCTCAGCAGAATAGCCTCTGATTTTTCGAAATTTGCCCGCCCGATGGAACAGGAGTTTGTTGAACTGGATGTAAATCCAATTCTGCAACATGTGATTGAACTTTATTCTAATGAAAAATTCGTATCAATAAATGCAAACCTGAGTCAAACTCCAATCCTCATCCGCGGAGTTAAAGATGAACTGCAGCGTGTATTTATAAATCTGGTAAAAAATGGAATAGAGGCAATACCAAAACAAAGAGAAGGAATAATAACCGTTAAAAGTTGGCGTACTAATTTTAAGGTTAATATAGAAATATCAGACAATGGAGAAGGAATCTCCACCGATAATCTGACATCTATTTTCGTCCCTAATTTCAGTACCAAATCAAGCGGAACCGGTCTTGGGCTTGCTATCGCTAAAAAAGTGGTTGAAGAACATGGAGGAGAAATTAGTTTTACTTCTACAATTAACAAAGGGACTACTTTCTCAATAAGTTTTGATCTTTTTACAGGAAAAGATACATATTGATTTAGCATTCACCTCACTTCTTCGTACCATTATCGGCTTGAAGAATGACCATGCCGAAAGCTACACAACACATAAAAAAAGAAAGTTCAGTACTCCTTAAACTCGGAGGCCCCATTATTGCCACACAATTAATGCGAATGGGATTGAACTTTACCGATACCGTTATGGCAGGGAATCTTTCCGCCTTAGATCTTGCCGGTGTTGCTATAGGGAATGCCATGTATTTACCTCTCTCCATTTTTTGTATGGCTACTTTAATCGCAATAAACCCTATCGTTTCAGAACATTTAGGAGCCAGACGTTTTAAAGAAATTGGAACTAGTGCTCGGCAAATGTTTTGGCTGGTTATCTTGCTGACTATCCCAACTTTCTTTCTTACTAGGAACTTGGATATTATTATGAACCTTGTTGGCGTAACTCAAGAAATTGTACCTATTGCAACCAGCTATCTAAAGGCAATTTCCTGGGGCTTATTACCATTATTCGCTTATGCAGGAGTTCGCTACTTCAGTGAAGGGTTATCAGTAACAAAACCTGCCATGTATATAGCCGCAGCTAGTTTAATACTTAATATAGGAGCAAATTATATATTTATGTACGGCGCATTAGGTATTAATGGAATGGGCGCAGTAGGTGCCGGTTATGCAACTTCTTTAATCAATTTTTTTGCTGCTGTAGTTTTCATCGGATTTATGATGCGATTTAAACCTTTCAAAAGGTTCAAGATTTTTGACAGAACTAAAGGTCCCGATCCTGTTATTTTTCGGGAAATCCTCCGTGTTGGTGTCCCAAATGGAGCCAGTACAGCAATGGAAATTTTATTGTTTGCCAGCGTGAGTGTTTTAATGGGAACACTAAGTGTAGAAGCTTCAGCTTCTCATCAAATTGCAATAAATGTAGCCGCCACCTTATTCATGATACCATTTGGACTTTCTATGGCTATCACTCAAAGAGTCGGATTTTCGATCGGTCAAGGCTCTTTAAAAAATGCACGATTTCGCGGTTTTACTGGGATTGGCATTTGTGGTACAATAATGACACTGACGGCCATTATACTTTTTAGCATTCCTGAGGCCATCATATCTATTTATACTGACGATCCTTTGGTTAGCAAAATGTCCGTTTCATTGCTCTTTATGGCTGGCCTGTTCCAAATCTCTGACGGATTACAGGTTGGCGGTTTTGGTGCCTTAAGAGGCTTGAAAGACACCCGCGTTCCAATGCTTGTTAATTTTATTGCGTATTGGATCATTGGTTTTCCTATTGGATACTATTTAGGAATTGTCTCAGATTATGGGCCGGAAGGCCTTTGGTTTGGATTGATATCCGGACTATCCGTTGCAGCTGTTCTTCATAATTATCGTTTTCACAAATTGTCAAAAATTAACTAATATCGGAGCCTGTTCCATTCAAAATTTTTCATTAATTTTTTTAAATAGAATTAATTGAATTATTTTGACCTACTAAGATAATTCCGCACTAGATCTAACTAACTATGCCTACATATATTCATGATATTGCAATTTCAGTTCCGGGAAAATCTATAGATCAAGATTTCCAAAAAAAGATCATTAAAGAGGCTCTTGGCAAGGATAGAATGACGCAGGCAATTTTGCACAGGATCTACTCTCAGTCCGGAATTGAAAAAAGACACACTGTAGTTAAAGAATTCCATAACCCGGAAGTTGTAAATCCTTATCTGACGGGAACTCCCGAATCTACACCTTCTACAGCTGAGCGTAACGAAATTTATAAAAAAGAAGCATCTTCTCTCTTTGTCGAAACCGGGAAAAAGCTATTAGATAATAATCCGCATATCACCAAAGATGACATTACTCATGTTGTTACAGTATCATGTACCGGTTTTTATGCTCCTGGACCTGATTATGACTTGGTGAAACAACTTGGGCTTAAAATTTCAGTTCAAAGGTATCATTTAGGTTTTATGGGGTGTTTTGCTGCTTTTCCAGCTCTTAAAATGGCCCATTCTTTTTGTGAAAATAATCCTGACGCGGTGGTACTAGTAGTTGCAACCGAGTTATGTTCACTACATTTTCAAAATAAAACTGAATTAGACAATTTGATCTCAGCTTCGGTCTTTGCAGATGGGTCTGCCGGTGCAATTGTAAGTCAAAAAGAACCACCAAAAAAATCTTATGAAATGAATGGCTTTGCATCATCTATTACGCCCAATGGTGAAAAAGATATGGCATGGGATATTGGCAATAATGGCTTCGAAATGGTGCTTTCTACCTATGTTCCTGATATAATTGAAGCAAATGTTGGAGATGTTTTAACTCCCTTATTTAATGAATATTCCCTGAAGCACGACGATATTGATTACTGGGCTGTTCATCCCGGTGGTAGAGCAATTGTAGATAAAATTGAATCTAGCCTGAACTTAGAAAAACATCAAATTGCAGCTTCTCGTAAAACATTGTCTGAATACGGAAATATGAGTAGTGTTACTATTCTTTTTGTTTTACATGCGCTATTGAGTTCAAACCCTGAAAAAGGTTCTAAAGTATTACCCATCACTTTTGGACCAGGTCTTACCATTGAAAGTGGGATTTTAACTGTGCATTGATATGACTTATTTCTTAGATCAGCGACGAGATCATCTCACTGAACTAATGGATGATCCTGAGTGTGATCTTAGAAAACTCGAAAACACATATAAATCTTTCAGAGTTATAAATAAGTTACTTTCCGGGTGGAATACTATATATAAACTTGAAATTCGACCTTACCTTAAACAAAAAAATGGTCATGCCTCTTTACTGGATGTTGGATTTGGAGGAGGCGATATCCCTATCCTTTTATCTAGACTAGCTAAAAGGGATGGTTTTAATCTTGAGATTACAGCCATAGAAATAGATAAGCGTTCTTTTAATTATATAAATAAAATTAACACTCCTGACAACATTACCTTTCGTAAAACATCATCATCTCACCTTGTTGACGAGAAAAAAAAATTCGACTTTGTGATATCAAATCATCTTATTCATCATCTTGATAAAGCATCTTTTTCATCTTTATGTACTGATGCTGAAAAACTTTCAAAATTTAAAGTCTTTTTTAATGATATAGAACGAAGTGACATTGGCTACTTATCTTTTTATTTCATTTCTAGCTTACTATTTAGAGATTCTTTTATCTCCCACGATGGACTTATTTCAATTAAGCGCAGCTATACTTTTAAAGAGTTGCAACAAAAAGCTCCGCTAGGTTGGAAAGTTACACGTGTTTTTCCTTACAGATTGATACTAAGCTATGAAAAACAATGAGTTCAATGTCACTATTGTTGGTGGAGGGCCTGTTGGACTATTTCTAGGGATCTGTCTTTCAAAAGCTGGTATTAATTGTATAATTCTTGAGAAAAGAACTAAGCCGGTTCCTGACTCAAGATCATTAGGCATTCACCCTATATCACTGGAGCTTTTTCAAAAATTGGGTTTTTCTGATAAATTTCTTGATGCAGGAATTTCAATAGAAAAAGGAATTGCTCATACCGGTAAAGCAAAATTGGGTGAGATAGACTTCTCACAGCTCGAAAAGCCGTTTAACTTTATTCTGGCTTGTCCTCAGTTCGAAACTGAAAGAATTCTTACCAGACAATTCTTAGAGCTCAATCCGGATGGTTTTATACATGGGTCTGAGGTAACCTCTATTTCTCAAAACAACGATTCTGTAACTTGTAAATATTGTACCAATCAAGATGATTTTGAGGTAACATCTAGTTTTTTGATAGGTTGTGATGGTAAAAATAGTTTGGTTAGACGAGAGACGGATATTCCTTTTAAAGGAAAGCGTTATACCGATACATATATTATGGGAGACTTTGAAGACACTACTGATTTTGGAAATAAAGCCGTTGTGTTTCTTCCCAAGGATGGACTAATTGAGTGTTTCCCTTTGCCCAATAATATGCGCCGATGGGTGGTAAAGACTAATAACTTCGTTAAGAAACCGACTCAAGAAATACTCTCAGACTTTATTCTCAAAAGAATTGGATACAACATATCTAATGTTTCATGTTCTATGCTTAGCACTTTTGGAGTGGAGCAATTTACAGCTGAAAACTTTGCAGTGGATCGTATTTTACTAGCTGGTGATGCCGCTCATATAGTAAGTCCAATTGGGGGGCAAGGAATGAATTTAGGATGGCTTGGAGCATGGAAATTAGCTCGAGTTTTAGAAAAAATTTCGCAACATCCTGAAAATAAAACCATTCTTCTGAAAGAATATCAGAAAGAACAAAAACAAATCTTAAAAAAAGTTGTCCGAAGAGCAGAATGGAATATGAAGTTAGGACGAAGGCAATTAATTCCGTTTCTAAAAAAAGGGTTAGTGATAATTATTCTCAGAACACCACTTTCTAAATCAGCAGCAAAAATATTTTCTATGCGTGGGCTGTAGCTGGGTATTAAAAATAATTCTTTCGGTTTAATTCTCTTGAAAAAATCATTGTAAAAGTAGTCCCACCATTGTCATTTGTATGAATTGATGACTCTGCATTTAACTTATCTCCCAATGTTTGAACGATAATAGAAGTAAGATTTTCAGGAGCTTTATTATCTAAAAACTCTATTATCCCTTTACCATTATCAGAAATACTTACAAGTACCTTGTCACTACCATCTTTCTTTACTGCGATACTAATTCTGCCCTTATTCAAACCTGTAAATGCCTCCTTATACATGTTTAAAATAATTTCATTTATGATAAGACCAACTGTTAAGGCTATATTTGCTTTAAGCCCGATCTTATCTATATCCAGGCTGTAACTTATTTCCTTTTCGAAATCCCCAAAAACCTCTACTATTGTAGATGTAAGGTGCCCGATATAAAACCCCAGATCTACCGTTTCCTGTTCTTCAGAGCTAAATAAAACTTCATGAGCATGAGCAATTGTCTCAATTCTCGATCCGGTTGCCTTCATCATAAACTTTGCATTCTCATCGTCTAACATTGGCACTTGCAACTGTACTAATGCGTTTAGAGCTGACAAACTATTTTCAAAGCTTTTATGAATCTCTTTTAGGCGCGATTCTTTATCTTTTATTGAATTCTTCAGATCGTCCACTTCTTTTGCTTTCTCAATAGATATGGCTACGTGAGCAGCTAAGTTTTCAAATACTGAAATATCTTTATCTGAAAAAACTCCTTCATCTTTTTTATTCAAGGCCTGCATAATTCCAATCACCTCGTCATTAGAGTCAAATAGAGGAACACAAACCATGTTCTTGGTAGTAAAACCTTCACTAATATCCCCGAAAAATTCCTTGCTTTTGCTTATATCATTTTCTAGATAAGGTTTTTTATTTTTAAGTACCCAACCTGCAACGCCTTTATCTCTTGGAATTATTTGCCCTTTAATTTCATCTTTTACAGGACCTGTTGGTACACTTAAGTGCAATCTTCCGGTAGATTTATCTAACAGCATAAGCGAGCTTGCCTCAGCTTCAATTACTGTACGTACCGATTCCATGCACTTCAATAAAAGCTGTTTAAGTTCCATTGTTCGATTGATTCCTTCAATCGCATGGAGTAGCAATTTCATATTCTGATGATTTTCAGACATCGTAATTGTTAGACTTTAAGATGCTTTATTCACTCTAAAAAATAAAGTGTCTCGTATTAGAAATTACCAATGTTAATATGGTTTCTAGAGTACAAATTCGACTTCAAAAGCCGAACTAGTATTTTCCACAATAATTTGTTTAACTTCAGTTCCTAATCTGCTAGCAAAAGAATCTGCTATAAAAAGTCCTTTCTCTGCAATTTTGGAATATTCTGTGCCTACACCGTTATCAGTAACGCATAAAACCAATCTTTCATTGGCAATATTTCTTGTAGAAATATTTATTTCTCCCTCTTTTCTATTTACAAAAGCATGTTTGAAAGCATTAACTAAAAGCTCATTGAGTGTGAGCCCACACAACAAAGCTCGATTGGTTTCTAAATCTATATCACACAGATTTTGATGTACAATAATTTTTTTATTTTCATCGCTATATATTTTTACTACGTTTTGTATAACGTCGTTTAGATAAGCTTTAAGCTGAATTCCATTTGAAACTTGATCTTTATACAGCAATGTGTGCAAATTTGCCACTGAACGTAATCTGGAGCTTGTCTCTTTAAATAAACCAATCGCTCTTTGTTCCTTAACTGTTGGCATCTCAAGCTCAATCAGCGCTGAGATGGTAGATAAATTATTCTTTAAACGATGATGTGTTTCTGATATCTGTAAATTTCTCTCTTCAAGTTCATTAATTAGTATATCATGATCTTTAGCTCTTGCAATAGCAGTTGATATTATCTCGGCTAACACTTCGAATACTTTTACATCTTCGTCATTAAATGGATTATTGTTTTTCCTGTTTATGGCTTGTATTACACCAACAGGTTCTCCATCAACATCATTTAAAGAAGTGCATATTATATTTTTTGTTTCAAATTCTGAGCTGATGTCTTGCCAAAAAAGAGAACTTTCTGTGACATTATTCGAATAATAGGATTTGTTATTGTTGATTACCCAACCCGCTACCCCTTTATCTTTAGGTATAGTAAAGCCTCTGATTTCTTTCTGTACCGGCCCGGTTGGCAAGCTAACATTTAAATGACCGGTTACCTTATCTAGCATCATTAACGAACTAGCTTCTGTATCCATTACGATACTAGCAGCCTCCATACTTTTTTGCAGAAGCTCCTTAAGCGCTAACGTTCGATTAATTCCTTCAATTGAATGAAGTAATAATCCTAAATTTTTGTAATCCGTCACTTTTTGAATCCTAAATATTGATGGGATAAGAAAAGCTTTTTCAGCAACTATATCAAAAAAAGCTCTGTTTTTAATATCAGAGCTTTTTTTAGTCTTAAATTATCTGTTTAATTTTTACTCTTTTTCAGATAATCAAGTAACACGGTATGAAGAATTCCTCCATTTCGGTAGTAATCAACTTCAACCGGAGTATCAATTCTACTATTTGTTTTGAAAGTGATAGCTTCACCACTTTCCTTTACCGCAGTTACATTTACTACACCACGAGCTTTGATATTATCATCTAACTCAATGTTAAACGTTTCCGAGCCATCAAGACCTAAAGATTCCGGCGTATCACCATCTTTAAATTGTAATGGAAGAACCCCCATCTGAACTAAGTTCGAACGGTGAATTCTTTCGTAAGATTCTGCAATAACTGCTTTTACACCAAGAAGATTAGTTCCTTTTGCTGCCCAATCACGTGATGACCCCGTTCCATACTGGTTACCTGCAATTGCGATCAATGGAGTATTGCTCTCTTTGTATTTTAGAGAAGCTTCATAAATTGTTGTCACCTTATCTTCAGGGAAATATTTAGTGAATCCACCTTCAGTACCCGGTGCCAACTGGTTTTTAAATCGAACATTCGCAAATGTACCTCTAGTCATTACACGATCATTTCCACGTCGAGAGCCATAAGAGTTGAAATCTTTTTTCTCAACACCATGAGCTTTTAGGTATTCACCTGCAGGTGCATCTTCTTTAATGTTACCTGCCGGGGAAATATGATCCGTTGTAATAGAATCTCCAACTTTAACAAGAACTCGAGCTCCTTCAATTGATTTGATCGGCTCCGGCTCTTCTTTCATATCCATGAAAAATGGCGGCTCCTGGATATAAGTTGAATCTTCACTCCATGCAAACTGATCTCCACCTGAAACCGGAATTTCTTCCCAAGTCGGTGATTCAAAAATATCAGAATACATTTTATCAAAAAGATCCGGACGGATTGCATTGTCTAAATGCTCTGCAATTTCTTCCGTAGTTGGCCAGATTTCTTTCAGATAAACGTCATTGCCATCTTTGTCTTTTCCAATTGGTTCATTGTTAAGATCGATGTTAACAGTTCCTGCAAGAGCATAAGCTACTACTAAAGGTGGAGAAGCCAAGAAGTTTGCTTTTACCCATGGGTGAATTCTTCCTTCAAAGTTTCTATTTCCTGAAAGAACCCCCGCTGCAATCAGGTCTCCTTCTTTAATTGCTGTTTCAACTGCTTCCGGAAGCGGTCCTGAGTTACCAATACAAGTAGTACATCCGTATCCAACTAAGTTGAATCCAAGTTGATCCATGTATTCAGTTAAACCAGCTTCTTGTAAATATTCAGTTACTACTCTGGAACCGGGTGCTAATGAAGTTTTAACATAAGCCGGGACCTTCAAGCCACGTTCCACCGCTTTTTTAGCAACAATTCCAGCTCCAAGCATTACACTTGGGTTCGATGTGTTTGTACAACTTGTGATGGCAGCAATTACTACATCGCCGTGTGTCATTTCAATATCTTGCCCATTTTTGAATACGCCTTTACTCGTTAAGCGTTCTTTAGCGAGATTGAAACCCATCGTTGGGTTATCGCTTGTTAATGAAGTCTCAAACGCTTGCTTCATATTGCTGAGAGTAATTCTATCATGCGGAAGTTTAGGTCCTGCAAGAGAAGTTTCTACGGTGCTTAAATCTAATTCAAGTGTAGTAGAAAACTCAGGATCCGGAGTATCATCCGTTCTGAACAACCCTTGTGCTTTGGTGTAACTTTCAACTAAACTTACTAATTCTTCTGAGCGACCTGTTCTTCTCATATAGCGTAGCGACTCACTATCAATCGGGAAGAAACCCATTGTTGCTCCATACTCAGGAGCCATGTTTGCAATGGTAGCTCTATCAGGCAAACTCATATTGCTTATACCATCACCATAAAACTCTACAAACTTACCAACCACACCATGCTTCCTCAGCATCTGAGTTACGGTAAGAGTAAGATCGGTAGCGGTTACCCCTTCACGAAGTTTTCCGGTGAGTTTCATTCCAGCAACTTCAGGCACTAACATAGAAATTGGCTGACCAAGCATTGCTGCTTCCGCCTCAATTCCACCAACACCCCAGCCTAGAATTCCAAGACCGTTGATCATGGTAGTGTGCGAATCTGTACCTACTAATGTATCAGGATAAGCGGTTTTTGTACCGTCTGCTTCTTCGCGAGTAAATACTCCACGACCTAAATACTCTAAATTCACCTGGTGAACGATTCCACGTCCCGGAGGTACTACTCTGAAATTATCGAATGCTTCTTTACCCCATTTTAGGAATTCGTAACGCTCATTGTTACGCTCCATTTCTTTTTCTACGTTGAACATGAGCGCAGCATCTTTTCCAAACATATCAACTTGAACAGAGTGATCAATTACCAAATCAACTGGTACTTGTGGGTTGATGTCTGTTGCTTTTCCACCCATTCGCTGCATTGCAGAACGGAGTGCAGCTAAATCTACAACGGCAGGAACTCCGGTAAAATCTTGAAGAACCACACGAGATGGTTTGAATGGAATTTCTCCCTCAGGACTCTCAGCATTATAGGTTGCCAGCGTTTCAATATCAGCATCAGTAATTGCGTAACCGTCATTTTCACGTAAAACTGCTTCCAATAAAATCTTGATAGAAAACGGGAGGCTACTGACTTTGTCATACCCCATTTCTGCTAACTTCGGAAGACTATAAAAAGTCGCTTCCCCATTACCCGTTTCAAATGTTTGTTTAGTACTTTTAAATTTGTCGCTCATTTCAGAATAATTTTAAAATTCGAATAGACCCCAAAGATAATAAATCTTTTAACCCTTTGTCTTTCTATGAATAACCTTTTTAAGGGTTTTATAATTTCAATGCTCTTTTTTACTTACCTCCCTCTCCGAAATTGTTTTAACCCCAAAACATTTTCTATCCTTTTCTGTTTTCATTTCAAAACAAATTCACTAGAATGGGTAGTGCAATTTGAAAGGAACAATAGAAAAACAACATAGAATATTATCCATCATAAAAGCAGAAATAAACCAATATAAAAGTGTAGCTGAGCATGTTAATAAAGTAGGCATGGATGCCTATTTGGAACATGGCGATTGGACGTTATTGGTAACACTTAAAGATGTAATTTCAGCTATTGATTTTGATACTGAGTATGAAGATGAAAAGCTCCGAAGGCATCATCAGGATGAGATTGTGAAGGCTGACTCTATTATCAAAAAGAATATGAATGAAAAACAACTGAAAAAACTAATCGAACTGAATCCAGACCTACCAATTAAAAATTGGTTCTGGTAACAGACTCAAATCCTCTATGGTTTAGCAAGTTATTTAGTTGACATCTCTTCCCTATTGTAATTTTTATTTATATCGCCAAAAAAAAAGTCTCACCCTGCAAGCAGAATGAGACTTAATTTGTATGGAAGTAGTACTTCCTAAAATTCCTTTCTTAACGACAGGAACTACTTAATGTGCAGTTTTTATAAACCAACAACATTATTTGCGCATGGCCCTTTTTGACCTTCGCCTACTTCATATTCTACCTTTTGACCATCCTTTAATTCTGCATAGCCGTCGGTTTGAATCTCAGAGTGGTGTACGAATAGATCTTTTCCTCCCTCATCCGGAGTTATAAAACCATATCCTTTATCTGAATTAAACCACTTAACTGTTCCTGTACTCATATTATTTACTTGTGTAATTGTTTGTGTAAGTCTGCAATATAAGCTTTTTAATGACAACTAACACTATTTACTATTTTTTAGACTTCTTAACTCCTTAATAAGTGCTTTATCTTTTCATCTCTTTACCTAATTATTGTTTTTAATTCTACTGTTCGTAAAAATATTGGTACAATAATTGCGTAATTTAACTTGCTGTATGCAATTAGCGTACACTTCATTTTATTTATTAAAAGTATTGCACATTTTATGTTAGACAAGATCGGAAAGGTTATCACCAAAATATTTGGCTCCAAGAGTGAAAAAGATATCAAAGCTATTCAGCCAATTGTAGATCAAATTAATGCTCTTGGTCCTGAAATGGAGAAATTGAGCGACGAACAGCTCAAAGCGAAAACACAAGAGTTCAAACAAAAAATCCAAGCAAATACAGCGGATACTTCTAAAAAAATTGAGGAAGTAAAGGCTAAAATGGATGACATTGAAAACCTTTCTCAAGGAGAAAGCAAAGTTCTTGCTGATGAACTTGATGACTTAGAACAACAATGGCTTGACCAACTTGAAAACACCTTAGATGACATTTTGCCCGAAGCTTACGCTGTTCTTAAAGACACTTGCCGTCGATTTGTCGGTAAAAGCTGGAAAGTTGCCGGAGATGAAGTTGAATGGAATATGATTCCTTATGATGTCCAGCTGGTTGGAGCCATTACACTTCATCAGGGTAAAATTGCAGAAATGAAAACAGGTGAGGGTAAAACACTTGTAGCAATTTTTCCTGCTTACTTGAATGCACTGGCCGGTAGAGGAGTGCATGTAATTACAGTAAATAATTACCTTGCCAAACGTGATGCCGAATGGAACGAACCTATCTTTAATTTCCACGGATTAGAAGTTGCGTGCGTCGATAATTACGACCCTAATTCCGAAGGCAGAAGAAAAGCTTATCGAAAAGATATTACTTACGGTACAAATAACGAGTTTGGCTTCGATTATTTACGGGATAATATGGTGATTGAAAAAGAACAACTAGTTCAGCGCGAACATCATTTTACCATTATTGATGAGGTTGACTCTATTCTGATTGATGAAGCCAGAACTCCCCTTATTATTTCGGGACCGGTACCTAACGATAACAAATCGGATAAGTACGAAGAGATGAAACCAAGGATGGCTTCTTTAGTTGATGCTCAAAAAAAACTAGTTTCCGAGTTAGTAAAAGAAGGTCAACAGTGGCTAGAGAAAGGTAATGAGGAAAAAGCAGGTCTCGCATTATTCAGAGCGCAACGTGGATTTCCGAAAAATTCTCGTTTTCGAAAAATGCTTCAAGAGCCCAGCGTTCAGAAGATGATCCAAAAGACGGAAGCTTTTTATCTTCAGGATAACGCCAAGAACATGCCTGAAGTGGATGAGTATTTATATTATGCAGTTGATATGAAACTGAACTCCATCGAAATGACCGAGAAGGGGCGTGAGTTCATTACCAGAAAAGGAGAAGATCCTGATTTCTTCGTAATTCCGGACTTGGGTGCAGAAACTTCTGATATAGAGCAGGAGATAAAGCAACTCGAAGAAGAAAAAATTGAAGAGGTTAAACAAAAAGACCTTAGCGATGAATATCAGGAAAAGAAAATAGAAGAAGCAAAACAGGAAGTTCGGGAAGAAAGGGAACAGAGATTTAATGAGCTGCATCGTTTATTTGCAGAGCGTGGTGATCGAATTCATACAGTTAATCAGCTGTTGAAAGCATATACACTTTTCGAAAAAGAAGATGAATATATCGTACAGGATGGAAAAGTTCAGATTATTGATGAACATACGGGGCGTGTTCTTTCAGGTCGTAGATATTCTGATGGCTTACACCAAGCGATAGAGGCAAAAGAGCAAGTAAAGGTGGAGGCGTCTACACAAACATACGCTACTATTACCCTTCAGAATTATTTCAGAATGTATCACAAACTTTCAGGAATGACGGGTACAGCAGAAACTGAAGAAGGTGAATTTAATGAGATCTACGACTTAGATGTGATCGTAATTCCAACCAACCGCCCAATTCAACGTGATGATAAAGAGGATTTGATTTTTAAAACTAAGCGTGAAAAATTCAATGCCTCAATTGAAAAGGTTCGTGAATATCATGAAAAGGGACAACCTGTTTTAGTTGGTACTACCAGCGTTGATGTTTCTGAAACCATGAGTAGAATGCTCCAAAGAGCGGGAATTCCTCACAATGTATTAAATGCGAAGCAACATGCGAGTGAGAGTGAAATTGTAAAATCTGCCGGTCAACCGGGCGCCGTTACTGTTGCTACAAACATGGCAGGACGTGGTACGGATATTAAGCTGGCTCCGGGAGTTAAAGAAAATGGAGGTTTAGCTATTCTTGGCACTGAACGTCATGAATCTCGCCGAATTGATTTACAGCTTCGTGGTCGTTCCGGGCGACAGGGCGACCCGGGTGAATCTCAGTTTTATGTTTCTTTGGAAGATAATCTGATGTCCATGTTTGGCTCGGATCGTGTTGCCAATGTAATGGATCGCCTGAATTTTGAAGAAGGCGAAGTGATTACTCACCCATGGATGACGAAATCTTTGGAGAGGGCGCAATCTAAAGTTGAGCAAAATAACTTCAGCATAAGAAAGAAGCAGCTGGAATATGATGACGTATTAAATAATCAGAGAAATGTGATTTATGCACGTCGTCGCCATGCCCTATCCGGTGATCAGTTGATGTCTGATATCATGGATATGCTGGAAGATTTCGTTGAATCTTTGGTAGAAGAACATGTTGCTGCCGGAGATTACGCCGGACTTCATCAGGAAGTGCTGATTAATCTCGCTGTAGATGTAGAACTTGACGAAGATGCCTGGAGAAAAATGAATCCGAATGAGCTTGTTGATATGATTATTGACAAAGCTCTGGAAGTTTATCGCCAAAAAGAAGAACGCATGGCAAAGCCTCTTTATGAAGTTATGAAGAGAATTTCCGAAAGTGATGCTGAAAATAAGCCCGAACGTGTTCAGGTTATTTTTACAGATGGTATAAAACGAATGCGAGTTGTTGTAGATGTGGATGCTGCTTTGAAAAATGAAGGTAAAGAAGTATCTCGTGCATTGGAAAGAACTGCGGTACTTTCTACTATTGATGACAAATGGATGCAACATTTGCGTGAATTGGACTCAGTGAAAGAAGGTATTGGGCTTCGTGCTTATGGACAAAAAGATCCTTTATTAGAGTACAAACGTGAAGCTTTTGATATGTTCAAGCAGCTGATTGGCATGATAAACACAGAAGTTATTTCAACGATTTGGAAGTCTGTTCCTGAAGCACAGGCTAACAGTGAAGTTCAACAAGCTCAACAGCAAAAATCAAGATTTGACACCAGCCGTATGAAAGCCAGCCAAGCCGATTCTACAAATATGGGAATGCAAGGTGGCCAAACTCAGAACGGAAACCAACAAAAGCCAATGGGACCAAACGTAAAGCGTAAACCCGTTGTGGTTGAAGATGAACCTGGCAGAAATGACAAAGTAACCATTCAAAACACAAGTACCGGTGAAGTAAAGGAAGGCTTGAAATGGAAATACGCCAAAGATATGGTGGAGAATAAAGGTTGGGTAATGGTTGAAAAGTAATAACGGGAAACTTTTAAAATTAAACGGATATATTTAGCTACTTGGAAGTATTAGGCATAGATATCGGCAGTTATGGTATTAAAGGTGCAATCGTAGATACTGTTCTGGGAGAAATTATATCTAAAAAAAAATCTGCCGGAGAGCTCGAAGATACCCGCCCTCACAAATTGATTTCAAAAATGCATACCATTGTGAAGCAATTTAATTGGACCGGACCAATCGGATGTGCATTCCCCGCGGCGATGAATCGTGGAATTGTAATTTCTGCAAATCGAGTAGATGAAGCATGGATTGATGCCGATGCCGCACATCTTTTTTCGGAAATTACAAGTTGTCCTGTTTCCGTTATCAATGATACAGATGCTACAGGTTTAGCTGAAATGACTTTTGGTGCCGGTAAAAATCAAAAAGGAACTACTATTGTACTTACGGTTGGAACCGGAGTTGGATCTTCTATTTTCAATAATGGTATACTGCTTCCTAATACAGAACTCGGTTTGCTTCAAATAAAAGGCACACCTATTGAAGAGCAAGCTTCCAATAGAGCTCGAAAGGAAGAAGGGATCAAAAGAAAAACCTGGGCAAAACGATTGCAAGCAACTCTTGAACATTATGAAAAGGTTTTTCATCCCGATCTATTCATAATGGGAGGACAAGTAAGCAAAAAGCCGGAAAAGACTTTCCCATTTATTAAAATAAATACGAAACTCAAACCCGCAACTCTAAAGAATGAAGCTAGTATAGTTGGTGCCGCATATTACGCCTCTTTAAAGCAAAAAATAAAGTAATTGATTCTACTTCAATCTCTGTAATGCTTTTTTAGCTTCCTCATGATTTTTATCCAGCTTCAATGCAAATTGATAGGAAGCTCTTGCTGATTCTGTTTCTTTTTTATGCTCCTGAATTGTTCCTAACCTAAAATATCCCCAGGCTAAAGTTGCTTCATTATATAGCTCCTTTTTGGAATTGAATTTCATTATCGACTCTTCACCCATTTCCAATCTCGTTCCGGACACTGCTGCTAACCTCCCTATTTGATAATGTGCCGCATACATACTGGAATCCATCGACAATACTTTTATATAATCATCCAGTGCTTCATCAAATTGCTCTAACTGCTGAAGTGCGTTTCCCCTATTCATATAAATATTCGCTGTAGTGTCGTTGTATGAGATTTGTCTTGTTGATAGCTCTACTGCTTTTTGAAACTGACTTTCGTTGTAGTAGTAAGTGTATAAAAGATAATATGGAGGCATTGCACTTGGGTAATCCTGAGAAAGATTTGAGTACGTTTCAAATGCTAGTTCATTTTGATCGGTATAGCTATAAATTCTCCCCCAAGCCATTCCGCCTGCAACGGAATCTATTTTTTCTATTTCCTTAGCCTGTTCTTCTGCTTTATCAACACCTCCTCCCAAAAAACCTGGAGCTTGCAGATAATATTCAATTAGGCTTTCTCTTACTTCAATGCTTTGAGGGGCTAATTCAACAGCTTTTTCATAATTTTTTCGTGAATTTCTTGCCAAAAAAGGCTGCTTAATTGTCGGGGCGTCCTGTGCTCTGGACCCATATGAATGCCCTAGCCACATATGATATTTTGCGCTTCCCTTCTGGTAATCAACCGCCTTATTAAACCAATCTGTAGCTTCACTAAAATCACCTTTATCAAAATAAATACGTCCCATATAAAAATTTGCTTCCGCATCTTTTTTGTTTGACTTGAGGTATTTTCTAAATAAAGATTCGGCTTCATCCAGTTCTCCAGCTTCAAAAAGTTTAGTACCCTGATCAAAGAAAGATTGTGCCGCCAAAGAAGAATTAAAGCCAACAAGAGCAATGAATAAAAATATGACAGAAAGTTTGGAAGTATTCAGGTTCATAACACTGTATTGATTTTAATTGCTCGTGAATTACGAAACTGCTTCGAATATAGTTTCAGTTTTCAGAAGTGTTGGTTTTTCTTTTCCTTATTCCATTTATACACCAACCGAATTCCCAATCTTGCAAACAGGATGATCGAAATTACCATTACTATATCAAAAGTTTCCAATGTATGGTAATTTATTGATCTGAATGCAAAGCAATCCGGTTTCCTTCTGTATCTTCGAATACAGCCATATAACCATGATCCGGAGAAATTTGTCGCTTAGGAATCGTAACTATTCCACCAGCTGCTTCAATTTTATCTTGAACAGTCTGCAAATCCGGGTTTCCATTTAAATAAATCAATGGCCCGTCTGTGTTACTAGGTCTGTACCACGAATCATTATATACCAATGCTCCGCTTACAGAGTCCTGATCGCCGGGGAAAACTTCCATTTTAAACTCATCTCCCATATCCATCCCGGCAAGTTTAATACTAAAAATAGTTTCATAGAATTTTTTCGCTCTTTTAATATCTCTGACAGGTATTTCAAACCATGAGAGCATATTCTTGTTTTCCATCATTCCTCCTTTATTTGTGGCAGAATGATATTAATCGAATCTTATCTGTATTCAAAAAATTTTTCTTTAATCCGTATCTCTAAGTTTCGGAATAGCTTGTATCAATTCTTTAGAATTATTAGAAGGGTCATTGACCAATTCCGGAACTCTGTACACTGCTAAATCGGGAATTAATTGTGTGTCTTTGAATTGTGATTGAAGTACTTCTTTTTCATTTCCTTTTATCCATTGCTCAAAATTTTCAGGATCCAAAATACAGGGCATTGTAGGTTCAAGTGGCTGAAGCAATACATTTGAAGCTTTTGTAATTACAGCAAATTCAATAGATTTTTTACCGTTATTATCTTCTATCACATGAAACAACCCTGCCAAACCAAGCACTTCCCTACCTAGCATTCTTATATAAAAGGGATATTTATCATCTACGGATTGTTTCCATAAATAGAATCCGCTTGCAGGAATTAAACAAGGCTTCAAATCGAATTTTTTGATGGAATCCTCTTCTACTTCTTGCTTATTAAAGGCGGTAATTTTTTCATCCTCTGAGCTTATTCCCCACACCCCTGACTTTATCTCTCTTTTCGAATCGTGGTAAATTATCGGCATTGGTGAACCGGGAAATACATTAAAAGAAGGCTCAAATAATGAACTTGACGTAGAGTTTACTTCAAATATTTCTTCAACAATTTCTTTCTCTGCTTGCAAAACATATCTTTCCATAATGATATAGTTCTATTAATAGTTAGTATTTTAAGGAATGAATTGAACACTTTAATAACATACAAAGTACCATGAATATTCTGTATAACAATTCTGAGCAACGGTTCCGGGCAGGAATTCGGTTGGTTGTTTTTATTTTTCTTTCTGCTTTGTTGATTGCCCCTTCAGGTCTTGTTGATAAAAACTGGATGGCAACAATCCTTGTATCTGCCGGATGTTTGGCGGCTGCTTTTTTAGCAATTAAAGGCATGGACAAGCGCCCCATATCTGAAATCGGCTTAGGATTAAATAAAACTTGGTGGGCAGAGTTTGGATTGGGGATTCTAATCGCTTTCTTAGCTCAAACCATTATTTTTTCTTTGGAATACGGTTTTTCTTGGTTAGAAATTACCGGATACGGTTGGGAGCGAGCGGGTTCTGAAATGTGGACTTGGTCAGCAGTCACATACTTTCTAACGATGCTTTCAGTTGGATTTTACGAAGAACTACTATTTCGCGGATATCCAATCAAAAATCTGGCTGAAGGTTTCGCTATTGGAAAAATTTCTCCTGCCCAATCTGCGTGGATAGCCGTTCTGCTTACCTCCGTATTATTTGGGTTAGCGCACGCTGGCAACCCTAATGCAACCACGATTTCTACATTCAATATTGTTCTAGCCGGATTTATGCTTGCGATTCCCCTTTTATTAACCGGACGACTAGCTCTTTCAATTGGAATTCACTTTTCTTGGAACTGGGTGATGGGAGGTGTTTACGGTTTACCTGTTAGTGGGCTTGATGGCAGGAGGTCAGTCTTGCAAACTAACGAAATTGGTCCTGATTTATGGACAGGAGGAAAGTTTGGTCCAGAAGCCGGATTGCTTGGAATTCTTGGAATGGTTTTTATTCTGATCTGTATTCTTTTATATGCCCGAAAACAAAATCCATCCGGGAAGATAGAACTCCATGAAAGTTTTAAAAATGATTTCAAAGCCCATAAAAAAAGCGAAGTCTGATAAGACTTCGCTTTTGATAAAATTAATCATCTATACTATCAATCGATAGAATTCAGGTATCTGTAAAACTCACTATCTGTTGAAATGATAAGTGATGTTTCCTTATCAATGGTTCTGCCATACGCTTCCATACTTTTAACAAAGGAGTACAGATCTCGTGCTTGCCTCGTTTTGTTATAAGCATCATTATAAATGGCAGCAGCTCTTGCATCGGCTCTACCACGAATAGTTTCCGCTTCGCGGAAAGCTTCGGATTGAATTCTTTTCAATTCACGTTCCTTCTCACCATTAATTCTGGAAGCTTCACCTTGTCCTTCAGATCGGAATTTATCCGCAATTCTGTTACGTTCAGAGATCATACGATCATATACGGTACGCCGAACTTCTTCGGCATAATTAATTCGTTTAAATCTGAAATCGAGCACTGCAATTCCTAAATCTTCTGCTCTTTGATTAGCCAGTTCCTGAATTTTTTCTTGAATCTGATCACGACCAACCTGAATATTTTCAAGCGAGTCATTAACAATATCGGCTATCACGCCTTCTGTTTCAGCTTCTCGGTTTGAAGAACGAATTAACTCTACCAAGTCGTGAGATGCAACCGCATTTCGAGTTTCACCATCTAAGATATCATCCAATCTGGACTGAGCTCCACGTTCATTTCCTAATCGCTCAAAGTATTTAAGCGGATCGGTAATCTGCCATCTTGCATAGGTATCTACAAAAATAAATACTTTATCTTTAGTAGGCACTTGGTTCGGGTCACCATCCCATTCAAGATATCTCTTTTCGAAATAATTCGCCTTCTGTAAAAACGGGGTTTTAAACTTTAATCCCGGTTCTGTAATAGCATCTCCTTTGGGATCTCCAAATTGGGTAATAATAACTTGCTCTTTCTCATCTACAATGAATAAAGCATTCATCAGTACAAAGCCGATAACTCCTAGTGCAATTAAAAGTCCTATTCCTTTCATCTCTTTCATTTTAATTACCTCTTAGTTGTTTTGATTTTTTACTTTGGCGCCGTCCATCTGTAACTGAAGTAATGGAATTACGTTATTTCCTTTTTCATCAGTAATGATCTTCTGGCCCATTTTTGGTAGAATATTCTCCATCGTTTCTAAGAAAATTCTAGTCTTGGTTACTTCCGGTGCTTTAATATACTCTGAGTATAGATCATTGAATTTAGAGACTTCACCTTCTGCAGTATTTACACGATTAAGCGCATAACCTTCTGCTTGCTGAATAGTTTGTTCAGCTTCACCTGCGGCACGTGGAATTACTCTGTTATAATCAGCACGAGCTTGATTAATCAATGTTTCTCGTTGCTGCTCTGCCTCGTTTACACCATTGAATGATGGTTTTACCGGATCTGGTGGATTGGCATCTTGTAAAACAACTTGCTCAATTTTAATTCCAAGTTCATATTCATCACTTATTGATTGAATAATAACTTCTGCTTCACTTGCTACCTCAGCTCTACCAACGGTGAGGACTTCGTTAACTGTTCGGTCTCCCACAATCTGTCGCATTGCAGCTTCAGAAATATCCTTAAGTGTTTCATCCGCATTACGAACCTTGAATAAGTAATTGTACGGATCGTTAATTCTAAATTGAACTACCCATTCTACATCTGCGAGATTAAGATCTCCGGTAAGCATTAATGATTCTCCGCCATACCCGGCTTTACGATAAGAAGAATTAACGTCTGAAGATGTTGTTCTATATCCAAACTCTTGCTTCAACTGTCTTTGAACAGGCACATACTCTACCTGATCTATAAAGGGAGCCTTAAAGTTTAATCCCGGTCTTGCTTCTCCTACATACTTACCAAAACGCATGATTACACCGACCTCTTCCGTTTCTACGGTAAAGAAAGAAGAAAAAATTGTAATGACCGCAATCGCACCCACAATAATGTAGCGGATGTTCTTTGTTATTTTCTCAAACTCGGGCGGTACGTTGAATGAGAAATCTGTTTGTTGAGCCATAGTGTTAGGCTTTAATTATTAGTTATACTTTTAAGCAAATTACAGTGGTATCATCAGCTAGCTGATAATTACTGAATTTTTGCACTGTTCGTTTAATTTCTTGTGCTATCTCATTAGCGGAAAGGTTTTCAGTATCAATACGTTCCACAAGTGCGGGAACTTCATCAAATCCAAACCATTCACCTTCCTCGTTTGCAGCTTCCGGTAACCCATCAGAGTATAACAAGAAAAAGTCACCTTTCTTAAGTTTGAATTCGAGATTTTTATAATTTACATCAGGCTTTATACCTAAAGGCAACTTTGGATCTGGTGTTTGAATAAAATCAGCTTTTCCATTTCGTTTTAAAATCGGTTTACAATGTCCTGCATTTGCTACTGATAACATCTTTGTTTTCAGATCGTACCTTGCCATAGCCGAAGTAATAAATGTTCTTTTATCGGTTCGGTTATATATGGGTTCAGATACTTCGGATAATATTTCAGCGGGGGAATCTTCTTTCATTCTGGATAGCATTAAACCGCTTGTAAAAATTGCCGGCATTGCAGCGCGCATTGCTTTCCCTGAAACATCTACAACAACCATTGTTAATGCTTTGGCCGTACCATCTTCATTTGTACTCAATACATAATCAAAATAATCACCACCCACCTCAAAAGAAGGCAGAAAGAATCCATGCACATCAAAACCATCTGCTTTTGGTGGCTTTACAGGCATTAATTTGTACTGACTTTCTCGCGCAATTTCTATCTCTCTCTCAACTCTTAGATGCTGACTTATACGCTCTTCATACTCCGGAACATAATCTCCAACTTCAGAAAGAGGAATTCCATAGCGATATGCTATCAGTCCGTAAACTAGCGGTAGCGCAATAATTCCAGCTTGTGCCCACGAAATATATGCCACTTCAATACTTGGTGAGTTCCAATATGGCGTAATCATATAAACTGTATGAAACACCCACCATGAAGTTAGAACAGTCAGAATTCCATATTTTTTATATCCTAAAATAGTAGCAGTTGATACCAGGAGAAAAATTAAGTAGTCTTCAAAAAGGCTACCGTTTGTAGCAATTAACCTACCCAAAGTAGCAACAAAAAATGCACTAATTGCAATACTTGAAACCAAAGCAATCCATTTATTGCTGATCCAGTGATTCAACATCCCATAAACAAAACCAATTTGTACAAAAACCACTAACCAAGTTGTAGTCCAGCTACTCATGTTCATTGTAAGCAACTGAAACCTACTAGCCGGAGCTGTAAAGCCATATTGACTGTCTGATTGAAGGAAAAATAGCCCCAAAACAATTACAGCTATTGAAAATAATCCTATGATAACTCCACTTAATGCAAAACCATGAATTATTCCCGTACCTGTTTCTCGAACAAATACCTTTCTTTGCCATAGAGCATCAACTACATCAAGTTGTTTGTGTTTTTGAGACCGCGCCAGAGCCTCCCATGCTACATAAGCCAAGGCCATATATAACCCCACTAATAATCCTATAACTAGGTTGTTCAGGGCAGAACCAATTAACACAGTGCTTTCATAAAACGGCATAAACGAACTCATAGCAAATATTGCTTGCCATCCGTACACCCCAAGACCAACCGAGGCAAACATAAAAAGTGCCCTTCTCCATTCTACCTTCCCTTTAAAAATATTCTTCACACCAACTATAAAAACAAAAATAACAGCAATGACTAATGCTCCAAAAAATGCAAAAGTGAAGGTAGTAAGTGAAAGCCCTCCTGAATTGCTTAAGGAAGTAGGCTCAAATTCATTTTTTGCTACAAAAGAATTAATTCTATACCCAAACTCAGTTCTAAAATTTTCTTCCTCTTCATACTCCTTAATCAAAGACTCCAAGTTTAAAGACAGTGATAGAGGTAGCGATTCATCGTTTCCTTTTTTAAGCCAATTAAATTCCAATCCGGAACTATTAACTTCAGTATTGTTTATTTGAGGTGTTTCAAAATCTTGAGTTTCTACATTTATTGAGCTACTGTCATCCTCAACATTCAAAAACCTATACATGCTCAGGTCATATCCAAAAATATTACCAACCAGAGTTTCCGCAATTTCTATTGGAGAATCTCCTTTTATAAATGTTGGGTTTGGTGCCAACTCATTAGGGTATAAGCGAATAATTTTCCCGTTATTTGCAAAACGCATTTTTAATCTGCCATATGCTTCGAATAAAGTACCGGGATTAATAATTGTTTCTGTAGTTGCTCCCTTTTTGCCAATTATACTTTCCCATGATTGTAGGTTTCTTTTCTTTTGATTTAACTCATGGGGTGCAAATGATTTATGTAATGTGTCTTCAAGACTATCAAAATATCTGCCGTGCTGCTTCCGTGCGGTAAATACTTCCAGGCTGTCCATAGAAAAGCCCATCGCTTGAGAAAGCTCGTTAATTTTTAATTCTACTTCAGTTCTGCTTTCTGTGATTGGTGCATCGCTATAAAAATCTGTATAAGGTCTTAAAAAAACGAATGCAGTGAACCCTAAAATACCCAGTAAAATTAATATGTAAGAGTCTTTATTTATCACTCTTAAGCTGCCCTTTTGTTCTGTTTTAATTAATTAGAAACTAAGCTACGACTTTTTATCTTCTTTGTTGCTTACTTTCTTTTTTTAGTCTTTTAATGCCTCATAAACATTGTTAATTTTGAGAGTAATTAAAAAAGGAATTTTATGGATTTAAAAATGCGTACTTATTTTTTGGGAGCTATATTTTTTTTATTTGCTTCAAATACTGTATTTGGGTTTCAAAATAGCTCACCAACTTCACTTGATACACCAAAAAAAGCAGTACATACATTTTTGCATTGGCAACAAACCGGACACCTGGATCTTGATAAGGTTGCCACAACAATGAAACTTGCTAATGTTTCGAAAGATGAAAAAATAGAACTTGCCAGAGAATTAAAAAAGGTTCTTGATGCAAAAGGTTTGCTGGTTGAATACGATGCCATCCCAAACTCTCGCAATTATATTGACAGCCTTTCCGGATTGCATCAGTATATTCTATTTGATGAATTACCAGAAGTGTATCTTTCAAAAAAGGGAGAGGAGTGGCTGTTTTCTGAAGCTACAATTCAACAAATACCCGAATTATACAGAGATACTTTTTCTTCTTTGATGGAAGCAGTTGTAAATGAAGTGCCTGATTCATTAAAAAATGAATGGCTTGGAATCGAAATATGGCAATACATTGCCATATTTATTTGGTTACTTCTCGGGTTAATTCTCCGCAAAATATTTGAATTTATACTCGATAATTATATTCGGCGATTGGCCCAAAAAACTAAAATTGATTGGGACGATGACTTAATAGATGGTATCGACAAACCTGCCGGGTTTATATTTATGATATTTTTCTGGCTAGCTACGTTTACAAATCTTCAACTTTCAGTAACCGTAAATCACTATCTCTCAATAATTCTTGAAATAGTAGTTTCTCTTGGTTTCATTTGGTTATTTTACAATTTAGCCGATGTTTTTTCGAAATATTTGGGCGTGCTTACATCCAAAACAGAAACCAAACTAGACGATCAACTTGTTCCGCTAATCCGAAAAACACTACGGTTTTTTGTACTTATAATGGGAGTGATTTTAATACTTCAAAACAACGGTTATAATGTAGCTTCACTTATTGCAGGGCTTGGAATTGGGGGGCTTGCTGTTGCCCTTGCCGCGCGTGATACTCTTGCTAACTTTTTTGGCTCCGTAACTATTTTTGTTGATAAACCCTTTCGAATAGGCGATTGGATAAAAGTAGCTGGCGTTGAAGGTACTGTGGAAGAAGTTGGTTTCCGATCTACAAGAATCCGAACTTTTTATAATTCATTGGTAAGTGTGCCAAACTCAAATATCTCTAATAATGACGTTGACAATTTAGGGCTTCGAGAATATCGAAGACTTCTAACAACCCTAAACCTAACTTATTCTACAACACCAGAGCAGATGGAAGCGTTTGTGGAAGGAATTAAAGCCATTGTTAAATCCAATTCACATTTTCGACAAGATTTCTACGAAGTTCATTTCAATGCATTTGGTGCTCATTCGTTAGATGTGATGGTATACGTTTTCTTTAAAGTTCCTGATTGGAGTACAGAGCTTCAACAAAAGCATAATTTCTTTTTAGAAGTACTCAAGCTTGCTAAAGAAGTTGGTGTTGAATTTGCCTTCCCAACTCAAACTTTACATGTAGATTCTTTTCATAAAGATGAACCGCGACAAGTTGGCGAACCTAGAACAGAAGAAGAGCTTGCTACAAGTGTTACTGAATATGGACCCAATGGATCCAAAAGTAATCCTGATGGTTTACGAATTTTCAAAGACGGAAAGGAAGTAGATTTTGGTAGTGGGAAGTAATATCAAACGATAGGACTTAATACTTCAGTAACGGCTTCCATCAATTTATCTTCTGAAATAGGTTTACTAAGAAATCTTGATTTCGAAACCTTATTTGCTCTCTCTATACTTTCAGGATCTGAGTTTCCGGTTATAAAAATTACCGGGACTTCAGAAAACGCTCTGATTTTTTCCATAGCCGTTACTCCGTCCATATCACCTTGAAGGCAAATATCCATTATCACAACTTCCGGCTTATACTTCTTAACAAGATCAACTGCTACAGCTCCACTTTTTATCTCTCCAACGGTTTTAAAAACAGCTTCTTTTAAATAATTTTCATAAAGTAATGAGAGAATCAGATTGTCCTCAACAATTAATGCTGTTTTTGCGATTTTCATATCCATACCCAAATTATTTTTTTTAAATCAACACCGCTTACCCACTACTTTTATCGCTTTACTTATAATCTGATTTTCCCCATTTGATCTACTGCGTCGTTAAATTCCTGCTCTGTCAATGGTTTTACCAAGAAAATTGAATTCGAAATCATTTGGGTTTTTTTGAAATGTAGTTCATCTGAATTACTACTTGCAAAAATCACCGGCGTTTGAGAAAACTCTCTTATTTTCATCATAGCTTCAATGCCGTCGATTTTCCCTTCCAGCATGATATCCATAATGATCAAGTCTATTGCCTGCCTTTTTAATATGTCAACTGCCTCTTCACCACTTACTACTTCGGCAACAATTTTTATCCCCAATCTTTTCAGATATTGCCTGTAAATAACCGCAAGCAGAAGATTATCTTCAACAACGATAGCTTTTTCCATTATTACTTTTTCTGATAACGCCAATTTTTAGACTTATCGCCTTTTCCTTTAATTTCTTAAATTATTGCGTTACATAAAAAAACCCTGATTACTTATTCGTAAACAGGGTTTAATTTTTGAGCTGTAAACTTGAGTTTTTTATTTCTCTTGTTCTTCCTTGCTAAATGCTTCAAATACCATTTTTAAATCGTTAGCAACATCTTCGCTGGTTCTTCCTTCAATTCTATGGCGAGGAATCATTGCTTTGATTTCACCATCAACAAAGTATGCAAATGCCGGAGACGATGGTGGGTATTCACTGAAATATGCTCTGGCGTGAGCTGTTGCTTCTTTATCTTGACCAGCAAAAACCGTTACCATATGATCTGGTTTTGTATCAGAATTTTCTAAAGCAATTCCCAATCCCGGACGTGCGTTTCCTGCAGCACAGCCACAAACTGAATTTATTGCCATAAGCATCGTGCCTTTGTATTCCTTCATGGCTTTATCCACATCATCAGGTGTTTTAAGTTCTTCTACACCGTATTTTGTAAGCTCTTCTCTCATCCATGAAGTATCAGGGCCCATTCCAAATCCAAACTGCATAATATTTCTCCTTTTTCCAGAATATAAGTAGAAAATTTAACACACCCCTAATCCCCTTTGTGCTTTTGGCACAAAGGGGGACTTTTAGAAGCATGAATATTAAACTACTTTGCGTTAGTAAAGTTTTCGTTTACCTGATCCCAGTTTATTACATTCCAAAAAGCTGAAATGTAGTCTGGTCGGCGATTTTGATAATTCAAATAATAAGCATGTTCCCATACATCTAAACCAAGAATTGGTGTAAGACCCTCCATTAATGGACTATCTTGATTTGCTGTTGAGTGCACTTTTAGACTGCCACTTCCATCTACAGAAAGCCATGCCCAACCTGATCCAAATCTAGTTCCGGCTGCATTGCTGAATTCTTCTTTAAATTTCTCGAAACTACCAAAAGTTTCGTCAATCGCTCCGGCTATATCCCCATCAGGGTTTCCACCACCATTTGGTGATAAGATTGTCCAAAACAATTTATGGTTTGCATAGCCACCACCATTATTGATCACGCCTTGTTTTATTTCATCAGGCACTTCATTAATACGAGTTAGAACTTCTTCAATATCAAGATCAGCAAAAGCGTGGCCTTCTAATGCTGCATTTACTTTATTTGTATAACCTTGATGGTGCTTAGTATGATGGATCTCCATCGTCTTCGCATCAAAATGAGGTTCTAGTGCATCGTATGCATATGGTAATTTGGGTAATTCGTAAGCCATGATTCCTCTTTGTTAATTAAAATTTCATATTCTCAATCAAGCATCTTAACGTAGAATGCTTTTTAATCTTCTATTAAAATAAGCAATGACGTGGTCAAATTCGTTCCTACCACTATATATACTGTCTATCTTTGCAATTTGTTTATACTATAAACACAAGTCATGAGTAACAATCATTCTCAAACACTATTTCATTAACTTTTTTTAGATAGTTTTGGCTGTATTCATATCAAGACTTTACTGTGTACAATTTAAAACTAAGTTAAAGCTAGAACATCTGATTTAGGGCAAAAAAAGATTTATCTTATAAGCTTACACTCACTGATTTATTTATGAAATACGATTACGACGTTATTATTTTAGGAAGTGGTCCTGCAGGTTTTTCTTGCGCCATGCAAAGCTCCAAGTTTGATAAGAAGGTATTGGTTATAGAGGCCAATGAAGAGAATTTAGGAGGAGCGTGGATTAATTCCGGAACAGTGCCAAGTAAAGCATTACGCGAAACTTCACGTATTATACAGCGTTTTCAAAACCAGTTCCCTGATGAAGCTAAAGAAAAGCCCTACACAAAATACCTTATGGGAGACCTTCTTTCTTATAAAGATCAAATACTGGAAAGCAAAAATAGAAAGGTTGAAAGAGATCTTTCTAAAAATGAAGTTGACACATATCGTGGTTATGGTACTTTAATTGATAAAAACACTGTAGAAGTAAAAAATTGGGAAGGCGAGAAAAAGAAATTTACCGCAGAGTATATACTTCTTGCCACAGGAAGCCATAACAAAGCGCCCGACGGGTTTAATGTAGATCACAATATTGTGCTGGATGACAATTCAGTGCTCTCTTTAACTCACATACCTCGTAGAATGGTTGTAATTGGAAGTGGAGTTAATGCTCTTGAGTATGCAACCACTTTCTCTTCGCTTGGTACCAGAGTTACTATTCTCAGTTATACATCAGAATTCCTTCCTTTCTTAGATGAAGATATTAGTACTGAATTGAATAAAGTTCTAAATGACAATTCTATTGAAGTGATACAAAAAGTCCGAGACTTATCTATTAGTGTCAATGACTTACGGGGTTCAGTAGAAGTAATGCATACTCTCAAAGAAGATAAAGAAGAAGGAAGAAAATATGTGCTTGAAACGGAACATGTACTCTACCTTGGGAAAAAACTCCCAAACACTTCCGGCATAGGATTAGATAAAGTTGGAGTAAAATTAGATGACGAAGGCTTTGTTGTCACAGACGGCACTTTCAGAACATCTACCGATAACATATTTGCCGCAGGTGACGCCTCTGGCTTCCCTCGACTGGCATCAGCTTCTTTTTCTCAAGGACGAATAGCTTCTTGTGAAATGTTCAGAGAGCAGAACACTCTCAAAATGCCCGATGAGATACCCTTTGCGATATTCTCCATTCCTGAAATTTCGAACATTGGCCTGACACAAAAAGAAGCCAAAGAAAAAGGTTTTAATGTTGCCGTTGGCCGGGCTTACTACAAAAACATTACGCAAGGTGATGTAAGCAATCAACAAACTGGTTTATTGAAGATTGTATTTGATCAAGATACATTTAAGATTCTAGGCATTCACATTATCGGTGAACGAGCTAGTGACCTTATTCATTTAGGACAAGCTGTTATGAATTTAGGAGGAGACATTCGCTACTTTATTGATCATGTTCTGAACTATCCAACTTATAGTGAAGCATACAGAATCGCTGCATTCAATGGACTTAATTTTGTTTATAAAGCAGGTGTTAAATACAAAAAAATCTTGAAATAGATTTAGGACGCTAGATATAAGATGTAAGAGAAACTTAGTTCACTCTTACATCTTGTGTCCAGAATATTTCTAAATAAAGTGGTAGGCTTTGGGTAACCCCATTGCGTCTTTTTCAACTTCAGATGGAATGGTTTTGAGTTCCTTATCTTTTGACCATTTTGCAAATAATGCTAGTACCATTGCATCTACAATGTCATCTTCGCTTACTTCACTTCTGCGATATTCTTCCTTTATATCTCTGAAAAAATCATCCACAATCGGCTCATACTCTTCTATAAGTTTTAACCGGTGTTTAATTCCCTTTTTAAGATTCTTTTTTTGGAATATTACTCCATCATTCAACTTTTGAAATAAATGTTCTGGATGGCTTTCCAATACTTTTTTTTCTAATCCTTCGTGATTGGTTAATAAATCATCGACCATCTGAATTTTAGGAGTGATGTTCCAGGATTGAAGTGAAAGTTTCTTTTCGGTAAAATCATAGCTGATCATGTTTGCTTCTACATAGCTTGGAGCAGCAAGAGCAGGACGAATTGGGGGTGAAAAAATACTGGATGAATAAGTACCTCCCACTTCTTTTCTCATTAATTCATCACATTTACGGGTGTATTCCTTATCCTCTAAACCGATTGGCATATCCAAAAAAATGCGATCTGTTGCCAGAAATTTTTCTTCTAATTCTTCTTTAGTTTCAAGCACTTCATAGCATTCTTTTCCTTCATCGAATGAAATAAATAACCATCCGATCTTACACCCGTCAACACCGCCCGTTTTCATCAGCTTAATTTTTTCTTAAGAGCAATATGTAGCTCATCCAATTGATGCTTATCCACTACATCAGGACTGTTATCCATAATGCTTTGCGCTTTTTGATTCTTTGGGAAAGCAATTACATCGCGCAAGCTTTTTGCGCCCGTTAATAACATAACGATACGGTCTAACCCGAGTGCAATTCCGCCATGCGGAGGCGCGCCATATTTAAATGCTGAAAGTAAAAATCCGAATTTTTCTTCCGCTTCTTCTTCTCCTATTCCCAAAAGTTCAAACATACGTTGCTGAACTTTTCGGTTATGAATCCTGATTGAGCCCCCTCCAATTTCACTTCCATTTAAAACAAGATCATAAGCTCGAGCTTTAACAGCAGCAGGATCACTGTCTATTAACTCCATGTCTTCTTGTTTTGGCGAAGTAAATGGATGATGCATAGCATGATATCTTCTGGTTTCTTCATCCCAATCCAATAATGGAAAATCTGTAACCCACAGAAGATTGAATTTTGAGTTATCGATCATCTCAAAATCCTTTGCCATCATTAACCTAAGTTGACCAAGTTGATTAAGCACATCCGGTTTTGGCCCGGCTAAAATCAGTACTAAATCTCCTTTTTCGGCACCGGAAGCTTTCACCATGTCAGACACAATTTCTTCAGTAAGAAACTTACCAACACTACAAAGCGGACCATCTTCCTGTATTTTGATGTAGATCAATCCGCCGGCACCGGTTTCCTTTTTAACTCGTTCGGTTAATCTGTCAATCGCACCACGTCCCATTTCGCCTTGACCCGGAACTGTAATTCCAATTACTCCACCGCCATTTGCAACAGTCCCTGAAAATACTTTGAATTCAGCATCTTTAACAATTCCTGAAAAATCTTTGAACTCCATACCAAAACGAGTATCCGGTTTATCCGAACCGTAAGTGTTCATAGCGTCGTCATAAGTCATTCTTGGAAACGGAGTTTCAATATCAACTCCTATCGTTTCTTTGAAAATCATTTTCATCAATCCTTCATGATATGTATAGATATCATCTTCAGATACAAAACTCATTTCAACATCAACTTGCGTAAATTCAGGCTGACGATCAGCTCGCAAGTCCTCATCACGGAAACATTTCACAATCTGAAAATATCTATCAAATCCTGAAACCATCAACAATTGTTTGTATGTCTGCGGACTTTGAGGAAGCGCAAAAAACTTACCCTCATTCACTCTGCTAGGAACTAAATAATCTCGAGCTCCCTCTGGTGTGCTTCTCATTAAAACCGGAGTTTCTACTTCTACAAAATCATTCTTGTGATAATAAGATCGTATTGCTTGATATGCTTTAGAACGAAGCATCATTCTTTGTTGCATTTCAGCTCTTCTAAGATCCAAGTATCGGTACTTTAATCGTACTTCTTCGTTTGTAGCTATTCCATCTTTAATTTCGAAGGGTGGAGTTTCCGCCTCTGAATAGAAAATCAGCTCCGTAGCTTCAACTTCAATTTCACCCGTTACTAAATTTGAATTCTTATTTTCATCTCCGCGATCAATTACTTTTCCTTTTACACCGATCACATATTCAGATCTCAGTTCTTCTGCTTTAGTGTGTAGTTCTTTATCAGTTTCAGTAAATAGTACCTGTGTAATACCATATCGATCTCTAAGATCTATAAATATTACACCTCCAAGGTCGCGGCGCGGGCCAATCCATCCGTTTAAGATTACTTCTTCTCCGACATTTTCGGATGTTAATTCTCCGCAGGTATGTGTTCTTTTTAAAGTCATTTTTTGATTGAGTGAATCGTAGAGTAAATACTTTGGTTATAAGGATGGCAAAAATAAGGAATACAATAACGAATAGCTTGTTTGATGTGGATAGAAACTATTTTTTTGACAAATACTTTTACAACCTTCTTTATGACAGGTTTAATATGGTACGTACAACTGGTTCATTATCCCTCTTTTCAATTCATAGAGAAAGATATATTTCAAAAATTTCATAGCCATCACTCTTTTAAAACAGGGTTTATTGTGATGCCAATGATGAGCTTAGAACTTGCAACATCAGGAGCTTTGGCATGGATTACCGGCTGGCTCACTTTAAATGCAATTGGATTTTACTTAGTGATTTTGATTTGGCTAAGCACTCTTTTCTTTTCAGTTCCTAAACACAATGCGCTTAAACATGGCAAAGTTGATTCATTAATCGATGGATTAGTAAATACAAACTGGTTCAGAACTATACTCTGGAGTATAAAAAGTGGAGTGAGCTTTTGGATTCTTGATGCTCTAAAGAAAAAGGTCATCCTTGTAGATATCAGGTAACTCGTTGACAAAAATTAGTTGTTAAATATTATACAAAGTTCGTCATATCGGGCAAACTTGCCCCGATATCTCCCGAATATAATTATGCTCGTTGTTAAGGATATCACGGATCGTTCACCGTGAGTGGATAGATATAAGAGTATACCTTCATAAGTTTTACGAGTAGTTTTTCTTTCTGCGTCCGCGATGACGCAATAGACGGATAAATAAAGTAATGTAGCCAACCTCGTAGAAGAGTTTTAATAGGTCAAACTGTTAATGAACCAGTCTTCCGACAGGCAGGTTACCTAACATCTACAATCCTGAAACAAGTTCAGGATGACCCAATATATTTATTGATTCATAACGTCAAGAAAAATAATTCTTGCCTAACCAACTATTTTAATTAAATTGGCTTTCCATTTGTAAACCAATGAGCCTGGGGAGGTCTCATGGGTACTATCACCACAATTGTTGCAGACGGCAACGAAATATTTAGGCATGGATTGAGCTCCATTCTTCGTGAGGCAGATTTTGAAATCCTCAGCGAAATAGATAATGGTGCGCTCATTTTAACAGCATTCGAAAATGTACTGCCTGAACTATGTGTGGTTTCATTTGATATGCCTGAAATAAGCGGTATTCAATTAGCCAATAAAATCTCTGAAAAATTCCCTAACGCTAAAATCTTAATTCTGACTGATAATGCATCAGAGAAAAACCTAAATGAATTCCTTGACTCAGGAGCGAATGGATTGTTGCTTAAGACAGCAGATAAAATTGAACTCATAGAAGCTGCTAAAAAAATTGCTTCTGGAGAAACGCACTTAGGTAAACAATTCTCTAAAATGATGACACGAGAATACCTCAGACTTTCTCGCTTAAAAAAAGGAAAGCGATCACTTGTTACACCGCGCGAACAAGAAGTACTTTCATATCTGGTAAAAGGGTTAACCAGCTCAGAGATCGGAAAAAAGCTATTTATTAGTCCCCGAACGGTAGACAAACATCGCACCAACCTCCTCAAGAAGCTTGGTTTAAAAAATACCGCCAGCCTTGTCCGCTACGCCCTCAGTAATGATGTCACATAGCATTTTTTACTTACCTGCAACTGTTATTTGTAATTTGAACTTTGCCTTTTACCAGTAACTACATAAAAACACGTATGCAAATTACGTAAATATCACTATTGAGCGTATTGAGTGTTAGGCTTATGTTTTAATTGCAAATGGGGTAATAGCCGTCTGTAGATGATATTAGCCGTCCTACATTGATTTGGGGACGGCTTTTTTATTGAATTTTATATTTTTAGTTCATTTTTTCCCGCAAGTGATACACATATATCGTGCTCTTTTTGCTTGTTCTCTTCAATTTTCCTTCAAAGTTTAGACTTATCTTATCTGTACTATGAAAATATTAGTTATTGAAGACAACCAGGATCTCTTGGAGAATATTCTCACTTACCTGAAACGGGAAGGATATCGTTGCGAAACTGCACCCAATTACGAAATCGCCTTCAATAAAATTATGTCTTTCACTTATGATATAGCCCTTATTGACTTGATGATTCCCGGCGGAAGCGGTTTGCAGGTCTTAAGAGAGTTAAAATCTGTCCGACCCCAAACCGGAACCATTATAATTTCTGCAAAAAACTCTCTGGATGACAAAATCACCGGCCTGGAACTTGGCGCTGATGACTACCTCACCAAACCGTTTCAGCTTGCTGAACTCCATGCCCGTATTAAAGCTGTTTACCGAAGAAATAATCTAAACGGGAATGATATAATTCAGGTCAATGAAATTGCTATTCACACAAAAAAAATGGAAACGAAAGTAAATGAGACTGTAGTGGATCTTACCCCTAAAGAATTTGATCTGTTACTTTACTTTTCTTCGAATAAGAATCATGTTCTGTCTAAACAAACCATTGCAGAACATTTATGGGGCGATTATGTGGGGCATCTCGATAATTTGGATTTCGTGTACCAGCATATCAAAAATCTGAGGAAAAAACTTATCCAGGCAGGAGCAAACGATTATATTGAAAGCATTTACAGTATCGGTTACAAATTTAATGTAAACAGGAGCTCTGCGTGAAATTATTCACCAAATTTTTACTTATTTACCTTGCAGTAAATGTTGTAGTGCTCGGTATAGGTGGTATCATATCATACCACATTATCAAAGATGAAATAGACCGTGAATTAAAGTTTGAATTTCTAGACAGAATTGATCGAGTTACTTACTTGTTAGAAAAAGGTAAAACCTTTACCAACTTTAGAGAACTTGACCAGGACGAAAACCTGATTATTGTTCCTCTGGATGCTTTTAAAGAAAATGACACACAGGTATCTGATACATTAATTTGGGACGACCGCTTTGAACGGGAAGAGAAAAACGTTAAAGTTTCTGCCTATAGAAACATTAGCGATACAACGTACTTTATTTCTACATATGGAAATATGATCGAATCTAATGATGTTAGAGAGGCTGTTATCTCTATTCTGCTTTGGATTTTGGGATTACAGATACTTGGCGCAGTTGGAATAGGCTTTGTTGTTTCCGGACCTTTATTTAAACCATTTCGAAATACTCTTAAAAGGATTCAAAATTTCCAAATTAACGAAAAGGAGTACCTGAAAGCTGAACCAACCAATGTAAAAGAATTCAGCGATTTAAATATTTTTGTTGAAGAAATGACAAAAAAGGCGGTTTCCGATTTCAATAACTTGAAAGAGTTTGCTGAAAATGCTTCTCACGAATTACAAACTCCGGTTGCCATTGCAAAAGGTAAATTAGAATTACTCGCTGAAACCAACCTGAATGAACAGCAATTTAATTACGTGGAAAAACTGGAAACAACACTGAATAAACTTTCACGATTGAATGATTCATTGGCATTGTTAACAAAAATTGAGAACCATGAATTTTTCACAAACGAGACCGTCAACATAAGCAAGATAGTTAAAGATGAGATAGTGGCTTTTGAAGAGTTCATCAACCTCAATAATTTAAAGCTACATACAGATATTAGTGACTCAGTAATGGTTAAGATACATCCCTCACTTGCCGAAATCATGTGGGCTAATTTATTCCGAAATGCTATAAACCATAACATTCAGAACGGCGAAATCAATATCAAACTAAACACTGATTATCTAGAGATTTCGAATACCGGAAAAGAATTGAATACAAAGCCCGCTACCTTGTTTGAAAGATTTAAAAAAGGTGAACAAAGTTCCGAATCTATCGGTCTGGGTCTTTCCATAGTTAAAAGAATAGCTGACCAAAACGAATTACAAATCTCTTATACCGCTGAAAAAAATCGCCACACCATCAGATTATCTTTAAAGAGTGTAAAAGGCGTGTAAACTTCAAATTTGATACAGATTTGCTACAAAATCCACGCAAGGTTGTGAGTTAACTTTGATCTTATAATCAATTAACTCAACAAATAGAAGCGAATGATGAATTTGAGAGTGCTAACTTCAAGCCTTTTATTACTGCTCTTATCTATAAATTTAACAGCTCAAGAGTCCGAAACATCTGGTAATATAGTAGGTAAAGTTTTTGACAATGAAGGTGAACCGCTGATTAATGCCACTCTTGCCGTTTATAAAGGAGATTCGTTACTCACGGGTACAATCACAGACTCTCAGGGGAATTTTTCCCTTCAACTTGACCCCGGGTCTTATACAATCGAAATAGCTTTTCTGGCTTTTCAGAGTATCAGAAAAGAGGTGACTTTAAGAACCGATGAAAACCTTGATCTGGGGATTATTACACTTCAACCTTCGCAGGCGGAACTAGACGAGGTTGAAGTTCGGGGAGAACGCTCTTATATGGAAATGAATTTTGACAGTCGCTCTTTTAATGTTCAGGATGATATCACAAGTCTGGGCGGTTCGGCTCTTGACGTACTGGATAATGTTCCTTCTATTTCTACCGATTTTGAAGGCAATGTGAGTTTAAGAGGAAATCAAGGCGTACAAATTTTAATTAACGGCAGACCTTCCAATCTCGTTAGAAATGGAACCGACGCCTTAAGCAGCATTCCTTCGGGATTGATTGAAGAAGTAAAGATAATAACTAACCCTTCTGCCCGCTATGCCGCAAACGGAACCGGAGGTATTATTGATATAATTCTTGTTGAAGGAGCAGAATTAGGTTTTAATGGAACAGTTCGTGTAAACGCAGGCTATCCACAGGATTATGGGCTCGGAACTAATCTAAATTATCAGAGAAAAAGAATTAATTGGTTCGCAAACGCACAAGTGGAGTACGAGAGCCAACCTGAAACGGGCAATACTTTTCAAAGTTTCAGCAATGATACCACCTACGCATATAGCGAATCGTCTGAAACTGATGAAACAGAAAAAGAAGCTAGTTTTAATATTGGAGCAGATATATTTTTGGATAACGATCAGATCCTAACAATTTCATCCAGAGTTAATGTGGAAAATCAGACAGAGGACAGAATCGTAGATTATATTGATTACAATCCTCAAAACGATCAGGTGTACCAGTCAGCAAATGAAAACTGGGGTATTATTCAGGAAACTGAACGGGAGGTACTGGAAGATGAAACTGAAAATGATTTTGATTTCAGAGCACAATATGAGAAAAAATTCAATAAGAATCGGAATCATAGATTGGTAGCAGATCTCGATTTTGAATTCGGACAGGAGAATGGAAAGATAAACTTCGACCAAATAGTGCAGCAAGGAAGCGGAACATCCGTTCAACAACGAACAAATTCAGATGAAATATACAGAGAAGTCCGTTTCGATATTGACTATGAACAACCTATAGGTGAATCAGGAAAATTGGAAGCAGGTCTTCGTTACGATTATGAATGGCAGGATAATGATTACCTGGTTGAAGAATTTCAAAACGGAAATTGGGTTCGTTCTGACCAAAACATTGGTCCCGCTGATAACTTTATCTATTCTGAAAATGTTAATGCATTGTACGGTATCTATTCGGGTGAGATCAAACCGTTTACTTATCAGGTGGGGCTACGTGTCGAGAATACGAGAATCAATTCAGAATTAGACGAGTCTGGCACTTCTAGTTCTCAGGATTACACAAACTTTTTTCCAAGTGCTTTTCTATCCTATACTATCAACGAGCTAAATTCGGTGCAATTAAGTTATAGCCGCAGAATTTCAAGACCTTGGTCGGGACAGTTATTGCCTTTTGTGGAAATCGAAAACGACAGAAACCGTGAAGTTGGAAACCCTGACTTAAAGCCGGAATTCAGCAATTCTTATGAAGCCGGCTATTTACGCTATTGGGAAACAGGTTCCATTCTCACTAGTTTTTATTACCGACATCGCACAGAAGTTATTGAAGATGTATCAACCATCAGTAATGGAGTAACTACAGAAACTCCAATTAATTTAGCTACTGAAGATGCTTGGGGAGTGGAATTTTCAGCTGATCAAAAGCTTTTCAGCGGGCTTCAACTCTCCGGAAGTTTAAATATTTACCAATCCAACAGAGAGGGTAGTTTTCAAAATCAAGTTTACCAAAGTGAATCAGAAACCTTTACCAGCCGCTTGAGACTTAGATGGCAGTTTTTGGATGGATGGAATTTCCAATCATATCTATCATATCGTGGTGCTCAACAAACTACACAAGGTACACGAGCCGGTCGGTCATTTGTAGGCACCGGACTGTCAAAAGATTTTTGGAATGGCAAAGCTAATATTTCATTGAATATTAGAGATTTGTTTAATTCTCGGAATAGCGATCGAGAGATTATTCAACCATTTTCATATACAAGCAGTCAATACAGTTGGTCAAGCAGGTCATTTCGCTTAAACCTACGTTATAATTTTGGGGGGAATTGATGAATCAGGAAACTGCTGGTTGTTTTAACTTAACTCAACAAGGCTTTTATGGATAAAAATCATCTGTTCTGCCAGGAACTTGATGCTTCTTCTCGGATTGCCTTAGTTCATGAAATTTCATTTCCACGATACTGTTGTGCTCTTTTACCTGTTTTCCCAAAGTGAACAGATCGAAAACAGCTCCAAATCCAAAAGCACCCCCGGTTGCAAACCACCCGAGACCGGTTCCATATTTTTCAAGATAGAACCGCTGAAATCCAAGCGTTCCGAAGAATCCGATCAACCATAACAGATAAGCGATCTTTTTAGATTTAAACTGACTTGGATCTTTAAACCTTTTAGGAATCAGTGACTTTTTTCCTGTACCTGCCTTTTCCAGGAATTCGTCAATACTTACTAATATTCTCTTTGTTAATCTCTTTACACGAGGATTTGAATTTTGAGCCAGATCCAACTCGCCTTCTAAAATTCCTTTTTCAAAATTGAACTCGTCCAACAGTTTATTGATGTCGATCTTTCCATTCAGATGATCTTTTATCTTTCGGTTCAGGTTTTGGAGAGAATCGTGTATAGAAGCTATCAGATTGGACTGCTCTTTTTCTTCATCGGACAAATCCTGCACTACTTCTTCGTATTTCTCGTATGCTTTCAGAAATACATTTTGAGCAATATAAATGAGTTCGAGCTGATCTGACCTGTTCACGTGGTTAGTTATTCTGATAAAAGTTGAGAATTCTGTTGAAGTAGTACACTTTTTGGGGCAAATAGTTGCACTAAAAAAGACTAAAATCTAAAGACATACTTGAAGTGGATTGTAAATAAAAAAAGCTTAACCTGTTTCCAAGTTGAGATATTATTCTATAATATGATCAAATTTACTACTTCAGCAACATCATTTGCTTAGTAAACGATTGACTCGGGGTTACTAAACGGTAGATATATACTCCCGAGGAAAGCCCACTTGCATCAAACGTTACGTTATGTACACCAACACTTCGAAATTCGTCAACCAATGTCTTTACTTCCTGTCCTAGCATATTGTATACCGAAATATTTACGTTCGTTGCTTGCGGAAGCTCAAAGCTAATCGACGTTGATGGGTTAAATGGATTTGGGTAATTCTGTTGTAGAGCAAAACCAGTTGGCAGTAATTCAACTTCCTCAGCAGAAGTCATTACGCATGATCCCCAGTTTGGGTAAAAAGGTGCTGTTAGTCCACTCCCCACTGCAAATTCAGATGGTTCACTCTTTATATTGGTAACACACCAACCACTCAAATCTTGGTTGAATGATGTCGCTTCATTAAACATCGAGCTCATATTGGTAACTGAACCCATATCCCAACTCCCAATATCTTGATTAAAGGATGATGCTTGATAAAACATACCAAGCATACTGGTAACAGAGCTCACATCCCAGTTTCCAATGTCTTGGTCAAATATTGACTTTCTAAACATCCAGCTCATATCGATGACAGAACTAACATCCCATTCACCTATTTCTTGGTTAAATGATGATGCAGAAAGAAACATGTAATCCATTTCAATGACTGAACTCACATCCCAACTTCCTATAGGTTGATTAAATGATGTGGCATTCCAAAACATTTCTTGCATATTGGTAACCGAACTTACATCCCAACTACCAATATCCTGATTAAAGGCTGTCGCAGTATTAAACATAGAGCTCATATTGGTAACGGAGCTCACATCCCAACTACCAATATCTTGATTAAATGAAGTTGCTCTTGCAAACATAGAGGTCATATCGGTAACGGAGCTCACATCCCAGTTTCTAATGTCTTGATTAAAAACAGACGCTGAATTAAACATCCAATTCATATCAGTTACTGCGCTTACATCCCAATTCCCAATATCCTGATTAAAAGAAGA
>Ga0189275_100242_pt1 | contig 49203 bp, 45 predicted proteins | sample N19A6minimetaG_FD_130329 | JGI IMG/M metagenome (GOLD analysis project Ga0189275, IMG submission 130329) | Marine microbial communities from the Costa Rica Dome - N19 A6 mini metaG | ecosystem: Environmental > Aquatic > Marine > Oceanic > Photic zone | place: Costa Rica: the Eastern Pacific...
GTCCGGGAAAAATGGGAGCGGTTGAAATGCGCACTTCCGCTTCCCCCGGATTTATTCCGGGGCCTGGCGGCGTTTCAGATGCAGACTAAACCGGGCCCCGGCACAAGGCCGGGGGAAGTGGAGCAGAGTGGGGGAGATAGACAGAGCGACGCCAATCCCGCCTAGCGGCGGTTGAAGGCGAGATAGCCGGCATAGCCGGCGAGGACGGCGAGGACGACGCAGAACAGGCCGTAGAGCCAGGGCCAGTCATGGGCGAATTCGTAGACGAAACGTTCCAGGCCGGCCTTTTCCACGCGCAGGCTGGCCGAGCGGCTGGCCACGGCGCGGCCGTCGCGGAAGAGATAGACCTCGGCGACGTAATTGCCGACCGGCGTCAGGGGCGGCAGGGAGATGGTGGCGCGGAACAGGCCGCCATCGAGGATTTCCACGCCGCGCTGGGCTTCGGCGTAAAGATCGTTGCGGCTGCCGGCGCGGCCGATCGCGTCGAGATAGGGGCGGATGTCGCGTTCGGTCTGCGCGGCGGTCGGCGCGGCGCGGATGGCGAGCGTGGCGGGCAGGCCGATGCCCGATCCGGCCAGGCTCTCCGGCGTCGCGATTTCCTCCAGCGGCAGCGAGGTGGCGATGGCGTAATAGCTGGGGATGTTCTCGAATTCGAGCGGTGCGGAATTGATCCAGATGCCGAAGGTGCGCTGCTTCTCCATCACCCGCAGATCGCGCGCCGGGCCGCGCAGCACGACGACGATCTCGTCCTGGATGGTCATGCCGCGCGTGGCGCCGTAGAGCACGAGCTCCTGGCCGGAGAAGTCCTCGCGGATCTCGACGGTCTCGTGGGTCAGCGCCGCCACGATGCTCGGCGGTTCGCTGGTCAACAGGGTGGGCTGGCCCTGCAGGGCAAGCGAGACAAGGAGGGCGCCGATCATCTCACAGCCCCTCGCGTCCATGGTGCATGACTTCGAACAGATCGGCCGGGGTGACCACCAAGTCCCAGCCCAGTTTCAGGCAGACTGCGATGACCATGAAGGCCAGCAGGGCGCGCAATTCCTCGGCCTTCATGTGCCGCCCGGCGCGCGCGCCGAACTGGGCGCCGATCACGCCGCCCACGGTCAGCAGCATCGCCAGCACGATATCGACCGTCTGGTTCTGGCCCGCCTGCAACACGGTGGTCAGGGCGGTGACGAACAGGATCTGGAACAGCGAGGTGCCCACGACGACATTGGTCGGCATGCGCAGGATGTAGATCATTGCCGGCACCATCACGAAGCCGCCGCCCACACCCATGATGGCAGCCAGCGTGCCGACCAGGAAACCGATCGCGACAGGCGGAATGACCGAGATGTAGAGGCCCGATGTCGGGAAGCGCATCTTGAAGGGCAGCCGGTCGATCCAAGTGCGGCGGCGGCGGCCCCCGCCGGCGCCGGCGCGGCGGCCCCCGCCGGCATTGCGGCGCAGGATGGCGCGCACGCTCTCCAGGAACATCAGCCCGCCGATAATGCCCAGAAAGCCGACATAGGAGAGCGAGATGAAGAGGTCGATCTGGCCCAGGCTGCGCAGATAGGCGAACAGCTGGACGCCGAGGATCGAGCCGGCCGAGCCGCCTGCGAGCAGGAGGAGGCCCATCTTGAGGTCGAGCGTCTTGCGCTTCCAGTGGGCGAGGGCTCCGGAGGCCGAGGAGGCGCAGATCTGGTTGGCCTGGGTCGACACGGCGACGGCCGGCGGAATGCCGATGAAGAAGAGCAGCGGCGTCATCAGGAAACCGCCGCCCACGCCGAACATGCCCGACAGGAAACCCACACCGGCCCCGAGACCGAGCAGCACGAAGACGTTGACCGAGATTTCCGCTATCGGGAGGTAGATCTGCACCGCCGGACTAGCCCGCGGCCGCACGCTCGAGCCGTTCGATGAGAACGGCGTCGACACGTCCGGTGCGGGGCAGGCCTTGATCGGCTTCGAACGCCATGATGGCGTCGCGGGTGCGGCCGCCCATCTCGCCATCGATCGGACCCGGCGCATAGCCGAGTACCGACAGGAAGCCCTGGGCGCGGCGGACCTGGGCGGTATCCGTGGTCACCGTGCGGTCCCAGGGCAGATTGTTGTAGAGCCCGTTGGCTTCGGCATCGAGCGGGCGCGGGGTGAAGCCGTCGGCCGTCGCCTGGGCTTCGGCCAGGGCCGCCGGGTCGAGCTGTTCGGACACGGCGCGGGCGCGCTCGCCGGCGGTCGGATCGCTGCCCGTCATCGAGGCGATGGTGAACCAGGCATAGGCGTCCGGCAGGCTCAGCGGCACGCCGTCGCCGGACTCGTAGAGCAGGGCAAGATTGAACTGGGAATCCCGCAGCCCGAGCAAGGCGGCCTCCTGGAACCAGCGCGCCGCGGTCTCGATATTCTCCGCAACGCCGGTGCCATAATAGTACATCACACCCAGATTGTGCATGGCGCGGCGATGGCCAGCATTGGCGGCGCGTTCGGTCCAGCGGCGGGCGTCTTCCAGATCCTGTTCGACGCCTTCGCCGGTTTCCAGCAGTTTGGCGTAGCGGTACTGGGCCGCAGGTACGCCCTGTTCGGCGGCACGGCGCAGCAGGATGGCGGCGGTTTCGGCGTCGCCGCTCTCCAGCGCCTGCAGGCCCAGCTGGTAGCGGGCAACCGGATGGCCTTCCGAGGCGGCGTTCTCCAGCGTCGTGCGGCCAGTGGCGCTGCCCGCGGCGGGGACGGCTGCCGGCTCCGGCGCGCTGACCGGTTCGCTGGCGGGCATGACGGTGCCGGAGGCATCGGCAACGGCGTTCGACGGCGGGGTCGCCGGTTCACGGGTGGCGGGTTCACGGGCCGGCGGCTCGCTGGCGACAGGCGCTTCGGCCGGCGGCGTGACGGTTTCGGACGCGTCGGCGGCCTGCGTTCCGGCGGCCTGTGTTTCCGCGGGCGGGGCGCCAACCTGCTCCGGCCCCGATGCCGGCGTGGCGGCACCGGCCTCGCTGGAAAAACCGGCCTCGACCTGGGCGATGAAGTCGCGCTCGACCGCGGCATTGGCGGTCTCGCGTTCGCTGTCACCCTGCATCGCCTCCCAGACCAGGATCACACCGGCGCCGGTGAGCATGACCAGGGCGATCACGGGCAGGGCATAGAGCGCCAGGCGGCCCACGCGGGACTGGCGCTGCGGCGTGTCGGTGCCCGGGTGATAGGCGGTCGAGCGGGTGCGTTCGCGGGCGGCGGCGAGGAAGTCGGCATCGGCCGTGGCGCCGAGACGTCCGGACGGGCGCGGACGGCGCGCCGGCGGCTGTTGCGGCTGGACCGGGGCCGGCTGGGCAAGCACGGCTTCCGCCGGGGCGGCCTCGGCCCGGGCGCGGCGGCGGCGCGGACGCTCCGGCTGCGGCTGGGCTTCGGCCGGGCGTTGCGGGCGCGGTGCCGGCTGGGCATTCATCTCGGCCAGGAAGGGATCGCTCTCGCCATCGTCGAAATCGCCGGCGGGCGTTTCGGCCTGCGGCGGCGGGCCGAGCGGTGTGTCGAAATCGAAGTCCTCTTCTGCCTCGTCAGCGCTGTCGGCGGGCGTAGCGTCGGGAGCGGACTTCGGCGCCTGACGGCCCTCGATCGCCTCGAGGCGATCGGCGAGTGCCGACATCGCACGCTGGACCGGGGAAAGGGCTTCCTCGGTCTCCGAGCGTACCGATGCCATGCGTTCCTGGACGCTGCCCAGCGCATCCTCGATCCGCTTGGCGGTGCGCTCTTCGGACTGGCGCAGGCGGTCCTCGAGATCTTCCTCGCGAGCGGTGCGGTGGGTGTCGAATTTCTCGATCATCTCCGCCATGCGGTCGGTCGCGGTCTCGACGACGGCATTGGAGCGGCGTTCGGAGTGTTCGATCCGGTCGGCAAGCGAGCGGCCCAGGCGGGTGACTTCCTCGCCCATCTGCTTGATCGCGTCGCGGCTTTCCTGGCGCACCGCATCGAGGCGGCGGTCCAGCTTGCTCTCGGACTGGCTCTCGCGCAGCGCTTCGGCCGAGCGGCGTTCGCTCTCGCTGAGGCGGCGGTCGATGGCGCCGGCCAGCTTGGTGATCTCGCGGCCCAGCCGGGACATATTGTCACCCTGGCGGCGTTCGGCCTCGTCCATCCGGGTCATCGCCCGGGTGAGGGCATCCTCGAGACGGTCGATGCGCGGCTCGGAGGCGGCACCGGACACGGCCTGGGCGACCTGGCTGCGGGTTTCGGCGATGATCCGGGCGACATCGTCGGACAGGCGTTCGAAACGGCGCTCCAGTTCAACCGTGTCGCCGGAATTGCGGGTCTCCAGATTCCGCATGCGATCGTCGAGACGGGCGACCGAGCTTTCCAGGGCGCGCGCGGCATCATTGGTGATGCGTTCGGCACCTTCGACGCGGGCCTTCAGGGTCTCGGTTGCCGTGCGCAGGCCGCTGATCGTGCGGGCGGTCTCATCGTCCCGCTTGCGATTGCGGTCGACCGTGTCCTCGGCGCGGGCTTCCAGCCGGGCGAGGCGCGCTTCCAGCGTTTCGGAGACCGAGCGCGTGTCCTCGTCGACGGCGTGCAGCCGTGCGGCGGTGTCGTTTTCATGCTCATAGAGCCGGCGCGCCAGCTTCATGATCGTGGTCTCGACCGCGCGCACATCCTCGGTGGAACCGGAGCCCGGCGGTGTGGTTTCCAGCGAGCGGACGCGGTCGCCCAGCTCGTCCTGGCCCTTACGGACGCGTTCGAGGCTTTCCTGGGCCGCGGCCAGCTCGGCGCTGTAACGCTCGCCATTCTTGCTGATCTTGTCCGCCAGCTGGGTGATCGCCTTGTCGATGCCGGACAGGGTGCGGGCGGAGAGTTTCTCGGAAGATTCCACGCGCTCGGTGAGGCGGTTCACCATGGCGCGCAGCAGACGGTCGTCTTCCTCGCTGAGGGCCGAGCCGCCGCCGAAGCCCGGATAGGCTTCCAGCGCATCGTCCCATTGCGGGTTGGACGGGTCGGAACCGTCGAGGATGACACGGTTGATCCATTCGCCCAGCGTCAGACCCTCGCGCCGCGCCGCGGTTTTGGCGCGCGCCCGGGCGCGGGGATCGATCCCTTTCACGCTCCAAGGACCACTGGACGACATTCCGAATCGCTCGCTCAAACCTAACCGCTCCACGCTATTCTGCGGTTAATATTGTGTAAACCGAAGCCCGGGACCCAAGATGTAGTGTTTCCACACCGAATCGCAGGCGTTGACCCACAAGCCAATTTCATGAGTCAACACAAGGCTCTGACTCGGTTAACGCGCCGTAAAATGTGTGGATTACCGTATTAACGCTGTTCGGCGGGACCGAAGAAACCGGGCGCAAGTGTCCGCAATTGTTCCTGCATTGCCGTCGCCTCCTGTGTGATGGGAAGCGGGCCGTCGGCAGGCAGGGCGCGGGCGAGGTCGAACAGCAGCCAGGCCGACTCGACATCCCCGGCCCCGGCGGCATACCGGCCGGCATGCCAATAGGTCAGCGGGGCGTGGGGATCGTCCTCTGCGCTGTCAGCAAACAGGGCAAGCGGATCGAGGTCGGTTGCGGCTTCACCATCCGTCGTGCGCAGGGCTGCAACGGTCTGGGCGGCGAGTGCATGGGCGGCTGCACCGGCAAAGGCATCGCGATGCAGATGAGTGCGGAAGGTCTCCAGCGCGGAGGCCGGGTCGTCGTTCATATCCGCCATTGCCGAGGACAGGGTCTCGAACTCGGTATTGCCGATGCCGGCGGCGGTGATCTGGCTGAAGCGGCTGCACAGCGGCCGGGCGGAGCGGGGCTGGCAGGGGCCGGAATGGTGGCCGGACTGGTAGAGCGCGAGATAGGCGCCGGCCATGTCGGCGCGCCGCTGGGCGGCCTGCGACGCGGCAATGAAGGTGGAATCGGTCGGCCGGGCTGCAGCCGGCGCGCGCATGGCTTCAAGCCCCGCGGCCAGCAGGCGCGTCGTCGCCGGATTGGCGACCTCATAGCCTTCCGCCGGGGCCGGCGGAACATTCTCGGGCCAGGGGAAGGCGGCCTCGCCCGTGCTGGCATTGAGCCGGGTCCAGGTTTCGCGCCGGCCCTCGGGGCTCGAAGGGCTGAACACGACGAAGCTGAAACGCTCCGGAATGCCGAATTCCGGGTCGAGTTCGGCAAGGGCGTCGGGGTGGATCGCCAGGGCGTGACGCATCCAGGCACGGAACAGTTCGGCCTGCTCGCGCGTGCCGGTATTGTCGGTGTCGAAGCCGAAAATCTCGCTGCCCAGCGCCGAGCGCCGCACGCCGGTATGGCCCTCGTCGTCGATCTCGACCAGCAGGTCGACGCTGGACAGGCGCACCCCCATGGCGGCCTCGATCCAGAAGCGCTCGAACTGGATGCCGCCCGGACCGGTTACCTCGTTCAGCTCGCCGCCCTGGGTGTAGAAGGCGAATGTATTCATCTGCCGGTGGACGTGAGCCACGATGGGCGTGTTGCGCATGACCGGACCGTCCAGGGACTGGATCCGGGTGAGTGTGCGTCCGGTCGCGAAGTCCTGGATCGTGCGGTCCTCGCTCGATCCCGGCTCCGTCGCGTAGCCGTCGCCGACGACGATCTCGCGCTGTTCGGTCGCAATCTCTTCGCCCTCGACCGAGACGGTTTCGACCCGCCAGCGGGTCCGGATCACGGCGTCGCTGCGATTGCCGCGGGCCAGGAGATAGTGTTCGCGATCGAGCCAGGGGCCTGCGAAAGCCGCTTGAGTGGCTGCAGGGGTCTCCTCCGCGGCGGGAGATGCCGCCTCGTTCCGCTCCGCATCCGGATCGAGAATGGAAAAACCCGGTTCGGGCTGGGGATCATCGGCCTGTTGCGCCAGCCCGCACGGGGCGGCGGCGAGCAGGGTGGACAGGGCCCCGAGGGCATACGCGAAGGAACGGTGAAGGATCGGCATGGCGCGACTTTGCCGCGAGTGGCGCCATGATGGAAGGGCTAAGGCGGGTCTGCCACAGAATTGCCCGATGTTACAGATCTGACGTTGACGTTCGCGTAAGTTTGTGAACACCATTCACTCCATGGTCAAACCGGTCGCTCCCGATTCCGAATTCACCATCCGCGAGCTCGCCCACGAGTTCGGCGTGACCCCGCGCACCCTGCGCTTTTACGAACAGAAAGGGATGATCAATCCGGATCGTCGCGGTGCTGCGCGGATCTATTCCGCTGCCGACCGGGCCCGGATCGAGCTCATCCTGCGCGGCAAGCGCGTCGGCTTCGCCCTCGACGAGATCAAGGAAATCCTCGATCTCGAGGCGATCGACCGCGGCGGCCGCGAGCGCCTCGAGCCGGCGATCGACCGCTTTGTCGGCCGTATCGAAGTGCTCAAGCGCCAGCGCGAGGATGTCGAGCGCGCCATTGCCGAGCTTCAGGCCGGCCTCGACTGGATGCGCGAGCGCTTGGAAGACCGTACGCCGCCGGATGATGTCCGCCGCCGTGCCCGTGCCTTCGAGGCACTGGCGCAGGCGCGCCTCGACCCCTGGTCGGGGGTGAGCGCCGGCTGACCCGAACAACACCCCGTTCCGAGAACCACACAACGCCCCTTCGGAGACTTTACCCATGACTGCCTCCTACCGCGCCCCGGTCCGCGACCAGCGTTTCGTCCTGCACGACGTGCTCGATATCGCCCAATATTCCAGCCTGCCCGGCTTTGCCGATGCCGACACCGACACCGTCGATGCCATCCTCGAGGAGGGTGCCAAGTTCACCGAGGGCGTGCTGGCGCCGCTGAACAAGGTCGGCGATGTGGAAGGCTGTACGCGCGATGCGGACGGCAATGTGAAAACGCCGACCGGTTTCAAGGATGCGTTCAAGCAGATGGCCGAAGGCGGCTGGACGGCGCTGTCGTCCGATCCGGAATATGGCGGGCAGGGCCTGCCGCATGTGCTGAACCTGGCCGTCAACGAGATGGTGTCGTCGGCCAATATGGCCTTCGGCATGTATCCGGGCCTGACGCTGGGCGCGGCTGCCGCGCTGGCGGCGGCCGGCACTGACGAGCAGAAACAGCTCTATTTGCCCAAGATGATCTCCTGCCAGTGGGGCGGGACGATGAACCTGACCGAGCCGCATTGCGGTACCGATCTGGGCCTCCTGCGCACCAAGGCCGTGCCGCAGGCCGACGGGTCCTACGAGATCACCGGCCAGAAGATCTGGATCTCTTCCGGCGAGCACGACATGGCCGAGAATATCGTCCATCTCGTCCTGGCCCGTATCGAGGGCGCGCCGGATGGCGTGAAGGGCATCTCGCTCTTCGTCGTGCCGAAATTCATTCCCGACGAAAACGGCGATCCCGGCGAGCGTAACACGCTGAAGTGCGGCGGCCTGGAAGAGAAGATGGGCATTCACGGCAATGCCACCTGCGTCATGGACTATGACGAGGCGACCGGCTGGCTCGTGGGCGAGGAGAACAAGGGCCTCAAAGTCATGTTTATCATGATGAACGAAGCCCGCCTCGGTGTCGGCCTGCAAGGCTATGCCATTGCCGAGGCCGCCTATCAGCAATCCCTCGCCTTCGCGAAGGATCGCCTGCAGGGCCGTTCGCTGACCGGTCCGAAGAACCAGGACGGCCCGGCCGATCCGATCATTGTGCACCCGGATGTGCGCCGCATGTTGATGGACCAGAAATGCTTTGTGGAAGGTGCGCGCTGCTTTGCGTTGTGGACCGCGCTGCAGGGCGATCTGGAAGAGAAGTCCGACGATCCGGCCGTGCGCGAGAAGGCCGGCGACTACATGGCGCTCCTGACCCCGATCGTGAAGTCCTACCTGACCGGCAAGGGCTATGACATGGTCTCCAACGGCCTGCAGGTGCATGGCGGTTCCGGCTTCACCGAGGAGTGGGGCGCGTCCCAGCTTCTGCGCGATGCCCGCATCACCATGATCTATGAGGGCACGAACGGTATCCAGGCGCTCGATCTTGTGGGCCGCAAGCTGGCGATGAACGGCATGCGTCCGATCACGTCCTTCTTCGCCGAGATCGACGCCTTCGTCGCCGAAGGCGGCAATGACGAGACGCAGGCCTTTGTCGATGCCGTTGCCGGCTGCAAGGGCAAGCTGAAGCAGGCGACCGACTGGCTGATGAACAATGCGCTGAACAATTTTGATCATGCCGGCGCAGGCAGCCACGATTATCTCAACCTCTTCGGCCTGACCTGCCTGGCCTATATGTGGGCCAAGATGGCCAAGGTCGCTTCGGCGAAGATCGCGGCGGGCGACAGCGATCCGCTGTACGCCGCCAAGCTGAAGACCGGCCGCTACTTCCTCGACCGCTGGGTTCCGGAAGCGGCAATGCATCTGGCCAAGGTCGAAGCCGGCGCCGACACGATGATGGCGCTGGAAGAAGAGGCCTTCTAGGCAAACCGGCTGACCGGGCGGGACCGTTCGTGAAGAAACGGCCCGCCTGTCGCGCCGCCGATATACGGCGCCGGCATATAACAAGGACAAGAACGACCCCTGGGGAGGATGGTTGATGTTTCAGGACCCGCTCAACGTACCGCGGCCGGATTTTCTCGAACGCGAGGATGTGCGCATCTTCGAGGACGCCGTGCGCGGTTTCATGGCGCGCGAATGCGTGCCCAATGCCGAGGCCTGGGAGAAGGCCGGCATGGTCGACCGCGCGATCTGGACCAAGGCCGGCGAGGCCGGGATCCTGTGCCCGTCCGTGCCCGAGGAATACGGCGGGGCCGGCGGCGACTGGGGTCATGAATATGTCTTCCACACGGCCGGGGCCGAAGTGGGCGCGTCCGGCTGGGGCGTCGGTCTGCACAATTCCATCATTGCGCCCTACGTCATCCATTACGGCTCGCACGAGCAGAAGACATCCATCCTGCCGCGCATGGTCTCCGGCGAGCTGATCGGTGCCATCGCGATGAGCGAGCCGGGCACCGGCTCGGACCTGCAGAACGTCAAGACGACGGCCGTGAAGGATGGCAATGGCTACCGCATCAACGGTTCCAAGACCTTCATCACCAATGGCGGCTCGGCGAATTTCGTGATCGTTGTCGCCAAGACCGATCCGACCAAGGGGTTCGACGGCGTTTCGCTCTTCCTGGTCGAGACCGACAAGGTGGAGGGGTTCAAGCGCGGCCGCCTCTTGGACAAGGTCGGCATGAAGGCCCAGGACACGGCCGAGCTTTTCTTCGAGGACATGTGGGTGCCGGCGGACGCCCTCCTGGGTCCGGAAGAGGGACAGGGCTTCATCCAGCTGATGCAGCAATTGCCCCAGGAACGCCTGCAGATTGCGGTGCAGGGCGTCGGCGCCATGAAGCGCGCCCTCCATGAGACGATCAATTACGTCAAGGAACGCGAGGCTTTCGGCCGGCCGGTCCTGAAATTCCAGAACACCCAGTTCAAGCTCGCCGAATGCAAGACCAAGGCGACCCTCGCCGAGGTCTTCGTCCATCACTGTTCGGAACGCCTGATGAAGGGCGAGCTGGATGCCGCTACCGCCTCGATGGCCAAATACTGGGTCTCGGACGCCCAGAACGAGGTGGTCGACGAATGCGTGCAGCTGCACGGCGGCTATGGCTACATGAATGAATACCCCATCGCCCGCATGTGGCGCGACAGCCGCGTCCAGCGCATCTATGGCGGCACCAACGAGATCATGAAACTGCTCATCGCGAGGACGCTGTAGGGATGAGCGAGGTGGCCGCCAACATAGCAACTCCGGCCGCGAGCAACCGCGTCCTGTCGGTCTTCGCAGGTTTGGCGCCACTGACCCTGTTTGCGGTGATTGATGGCACGATGATGTCTTTTTTCGGCGGGCTCGGAATTCTTCAGGGCCTGGATCCCGAAGCGGCTGCTCGAGTGATGGGAAACCTCCGATTGATTGCGTTTGGCCTCGCCGCGCTGGGGACAGTTGCCGTCGGATGGTGGCTCAGGAAACAGGGCTCCGTGTCATGGGGCGTCGCCATCCTAGCAGTCGCAGGCGTTGCCGACGCGCTTGCCCGGACGGCGACATGGTTGCGCGCAATGGAACAGGCGCAGGGTGACAACCTTATTGGGGGTGCCCCTGTGATTATAGGTGGCGTTTCTGTGAGCTACTTCCCGGCGATGGTGCCGGTCGCGTTTCTTGTCCTTCTGGTGTTGCTGGGTGCAGGCGCGCAGAAACTGCGGAGCAGGAGAGCGCAATGAATGAAGCGGTCCCATTTTTTGTCTTTCAGCAATGGGGAAGAATGACGGTGTTGGAGCTCACCTGATGTACATCCCGCCCGCCTTCCGCATGACCGATGAGTCCGAGATGCGCTCGGTGATGCGCACCTATGACTTTGCGCTGATGCTGGTGCCGGGCATGCCGGACCTGGCGGCGACGCATATACCGCTCAAACTGGCCGATGAGCGCCAGGTGCTGATCGGCCATGTCGCGGCGGCCAATCCGATGGCCGAGGCCATTCGCCAGGGCAGGGAAGCGATCGCCGTCTTCTCCGGCCCGCACGCCTATGTCTCGCCCACCTGGTACGCCAACCCGTCGGTCAATGTGCCGACCTGGAATTACGTCGCCGTCCACGCTTTCGGCACGCTGGTGCCGCTGGAAGGCGAAGAGGCCGAGCGGGCGCTTTCGTCGCAGATTGCCGACTTTGAAGCCGAATGGCGGATCACCGATATCGATCCCAAGCGCCGGGCCCGCCTCGAGGCCGGGATCCAGGCCTTCGAGTTCGAGATCAACCGCCTGGAGGGCAAGGCCAAGCTCTCCCAGAACAAGCCCGTCGAGGAGCGCCTGCGCCTGGCGCACGCCCTCAACGAACGCGGCGAACACGCCGTCGCCTTCCACATGGTCGAAGACCAGGAGGACGATGAGGATGAGTAGCGAATGGAATTCATCCTTCCCCTTGATGGGGAAGGTGGGCCGGCGCGTAGCGCCGGGTCGGAAGGGGTGAAACCCGGTGACGAAGAACAAGCAAATACCTCGCCCCCACCCCCTCCACCACGGCTGCGCCGTGGTCCCCCTCCCCCATCGAGGGGGAGGACGGAAATGCGTCCAGAGTCGATAAAGGAAACCAGCCCGCAAAGGGAAAGGAAGCCAAGATGACCGAAGCCTATATCTACGACGCCACGCGAACCCCGCGGGGCAAGAAGAAAAACGGAGCGCTCAACGAGATCACCGCGCTGCAGCTGGCCACCCAGCAGCTCGAGGCGATCCGTGACCGCAATAATCTCGACACCTCCCTGGTCGACGATGTGATCATGGGCGTTGTCTCGCCGGTGGGCGAGCAGGGTGCGAACATCTCGCGCTCGGCCGTGATCAATGCCAACTACGCCGAGACGACCGCCGGCTACCAGATCAACCGGTTCTGCGCCTCGGGCCTGGAAGCGGTGAATGTCGCGGCCGCCAAGGTGATGTCCGGCGAGGCCGATTTCGCCATCGGCGGCGGTGTGGAAGCCATGTCCCGCGTGCCGATGGGTTCGGATGGCGGCGCGATGGGCTCCGATCCGGAGATTTCCTTCGACCACTATATCGTGCCGCAGGGCGTCTCGGCCGACCTGATCGCCACCAAGTACGGCTTCTCCCGCGACGATGTCGATGCCTATGCCGTGGAAAGCCAGAAGCGCGCCGCCCGCGCCTGGGCCGAGAAGCGGTTCGCCAAATCGGTCGTGCCGGTGAAGGACCAGCTCGGCGTCACCATTCTCGACCATGACGAGCATATGCGTCCGGACACCGACATGCAGGGCCTGGGCTCGCTGAAGTCGGCCTTCAAGGATCTGTCCGATTTCGTCGGCTTCGAGGCTGTCGCCACCCAGCGTTATCCGGAAGTGGAATACCTCAACTGGGTCCACACGGGCGGCAATTCCTCCGGCATTGTCGACGGCTCCGGCATGGTGCTGGTCGGCTCGAAGGAGGCCGGCGAGAAGGCCGGTCTCAAGCCGCGCGCCCGCATCCGCGCCATGGCGTCGATCGGTTCGGAACCGACCATCATGCTGACCGGCCCGGTCCCGGTGACCGAGAAAGTGCTCAAGAAGGCCGGCATGAACGCGTCGGACATTGATCTGTGGGAGCTGAACGAGGCCTTCGCCGCCGTCGTGCTGCGCCTGATGCAGGCCTATGAAATCGACCATTCCAAGATGAATGTGAATGGCGGCGCCATCGCCATGGGTCACCCGCTGGGCGCCACCGGCGCGATGATCCTGGGCACGGTGCTCGACGAGCTGGAACGCTCCGGCAAGTCCACCGCGCTGACCACGCTCTGCGTCGGCGGTGGCATGGGCACCGCGACGATCATCGAGCGGGTGTAGGCCGATGAGCACCGCCGCTTCTGCCAACCTCCCGTCCTCCCCCTTGATGGGGGAGGTGGCTCGTCGCGGCAGCGGCGAGACGGAGGGGGTGGGGGCGAGGTGCCTCAAGGACCAGCACCGGGATTCACCCCTTCCGACCCGCGGCTTCGCCGCGGCCCACCTTCCCCATCAAGGGGAAGGATGACGTCACAACTCGTCGCGCCGGGAAAATCCGGCTGCGAATGGGAGACATGAAATGACCCTGAAAAACTTCACACTGGAAACCGATAAAGACGGCATTGCCCTGGTCACGTTCGACAGCCCGGGCAAGTCGATGAATGTCATCTCCGCCGATGTCATGGACGACTTCGACGCGCTGACGAAGACCATTATCGAGGACGACAGCATCAAGGGTGTCGTCATCACCTCCGGCAAGGACGCTTTCTGCGCCGGCGCCGACCTGTCCGAGCTGGGCGGGGCGAATGACGCGCTGGCCAAGCTGCCGGAAGAAGAGATGAAGCAGAAACTGTTCGAACAGTGCTTCCGTCTCAACAAGACCTTCCGCGCCCTGGAAACCTGCGGCAAGCCGATTGCTGCGGCGATCAACGGCCTCGCCCTGGGCGGCGGGTTCGAGATTGCGCTGGCCTGCCATTACCGGGTCATGCCGTCCGACAATCCCAAGGCCAAGCTGGGCCTGCCGGAAGCCATGGTCGGCGTGCTGCCGGGCGGTGGCGGCACCCAGCGCCTGCCGCGTCTCGTCGGCGTGATGAATGCCGCGCCGGTCCTGCTGCAGGGTCAGCAGCTTGATGCTGCCAAAGCCCAGGGCCTCGGCATTGCCGACGCCGTGGTGCCGCTGGCCGAGCTGGTTGCGAAGGCCAAGGAGATCGTCAAGGAAGACCCCAAGGGCGCGAAACAGCCCTGGGATGGCGACAAGTTCAAGTTCCCAGGCGGCGGCCCCTACCATCCGGCCGGCGCCCAGGTCTTCGGTGCGGCTTCGCCAATGCTGCGCAAGAACACCTACGGCAACTATCCGGCCCAGCGCTATATTCTCTCTTGCGTCTATGAAGGCTCCCAGGTCTCCATGGACCAGGCGATCCGCATCGAGAGCCGGTATTTCACCAAGCTTTTGCTGCGCCCGGAAAGCCGCAACATGATCCGCTCGATCTTCCTGTCCAAGCAGGACCTGGACAAGGGCGGCCGCCGTCCGGCCAGCCAGTCCAAGGCGGATATCAAGAAGATCGCCATCATCGGCGCCGGCTTCATGGGTGCGGGCATCGCCACGGTCTCGGCCCAGGCGGGCATCGAGATCGTGCTGATCGACGCCACCCAGGAAGGTGCCGATAAGGGCAAGAAGCACTGCACCGATCATTTCGAGAAAGGTGTCGCACGCGGCAAGCTGACCCAGGACAAGGCCGATGCCCTGGCGGCCCTGATCACGCCGACCACCGACTACAGCCTGATCAAGGATGTCGACCTGGTCGTCGAGGCCGTGTTCGAGAATTCCGAACTCAAGGCCAAGATCACCAAGATGGCCGAGGAACAGATCGGCGAGACGGCCGTGTTCGGCTCGAACACCTCGTCCATTCCGATCACCGATCTGGCCAAGGCCTCGGCCCGCCCGGCCAACTTCATCGGCATTCACTTCTTCTCGCCGGTCGAGAAGATGAATCTGGTCGAGATCATCATGGGTGGCGAGACCGGCGATTATGCCCTGTCCCGTGCGATCGACTTCGTCACCAAGATCAAGAAGACGCCGATCGTGGTGGCCGATACGCGCGGTTTCTACGCCAATCGCTGCGTCATGCGCTATGTCGGCGAAGGCCTGAAAATGCTGGGCGAGGGCGTCAAGCCGGCCCTGATCGAGAATGCTGCCAAGATGGCCGGCATGCCGGTCGGTCCGCTCTCCCTGCAGGACGAGGTGGCACTGGATCTTGGTGTGAAGCTGATCAAGCAGACCAAGGCCGATCTGGGCGACAAGTACCAGCCCAACGGCACCGAGCCGATCCTGTTCAAGATGGTCGAGGACTACGACCGCCTGGGCCGCAAGAACGGCAAGGGCTTCTACGACTACCCGTCCGAGAAGGGCCAGCCGAAACGCCTCTGGCCGGAGCTGGAGCAGTTCGCGCCGGGCGGCAGTTATGCCGCCGAACAGCCGACGGCCGACGAGGTCAAGGATCGCATCCTCTACACCCAGGCGCTGGAAGCGGCGCGCTGCATGGAAGAGGAAATCGTCGCCGATCCGCGTGAGGCCGATGTCGGCTCGATCCTGGGCTGGGGCTTTGCGCCCTACACCGGCGGCACGCTGTCCTTCATCGACACGGTGGGCGCCAAGGCCTTCGTGAAGCGCGCCGAAGAACTCGAAGCCAAGTATGGCGACCAGTTCAAGGTGCCGGCCCTCCTCAAGGAAATGGCCGAGAAGGGCGAGACCTTCTACGGCCGCTTCGACACCAAGGAAGCCGCAGCCGCCTGAAGCGCGACTGCATAAAGACTGTAGAAGCCGGTGCAACGTGTGTTGCGCCGGCTTTTCTTTGCCGCTATTCGGGACGTGTTTTCGGGGTGTTGGAAGTTTTCACCAGGATTTCCACAGAAAGCGAAAACCTTTCCACCGATTGAGCCGACTTGTCCACGAAACGGGGTGTTTCGTGCGTTGCCGGGACGGCGGCCCGGTGGTCTACTCATGACATCGACAGCGACCGAAGCGGGCCTCCGGGCCCGGGGATCGCCGGGAAAGAAGGCTCCAGGGGAGACGGTCCGCAAGGACCGGCGACCGGACGAGTGGCCCCGGAACAGGCCCGAAAGGGCGGGTTCCCCCAGGCCAGGCCGAAAGCCAGGATCCGCAAGGACACCCAGCTTGAAAGCCCTTCCACACCGGAGAGACTGATGCGCCCGCAAGGGCACAGACCAGGAAGCCGCGATTACAGCCGACCCTTTCGGGGGTTCGCTGGCTCCGGTCTCCCGACCGGGGTGCGCCGAAGGACAGGGTGTCAAAACCCGAACCGGAAGCAACACGGCCGCCCGCCTCCCTGCTCCTTGCGAGCCGGGGACGGGCGGTTGGTGCTTTTGGGGCAGCGTCTGCGCGGTCAGGTCAGATCGCTTCAAGATCCCGATATAGAAGCTGTTTTCGGATGAATTCTCCTTCCGGGGGAGTTCGGCCGTCGCTTGCATAATCTATAAATCGCGCTCAACGCGCTGAATTTGCGCGAGAAACTCGACCGTTAAGAGGCGTAAAAACAGGGTTAATACAATATTCGGTGCGTTAACCATGCGGCGCGTCAGAATGCAGACCAACAGGCGCTTGGGGCGCTGCGGGGCAGGACTACACCCGATGTTGCAGAGAACCGGATATCATTGGCCGTCACGGGTGCGCTCCGCCGCATTCGCGATCTGGGCCGTTGCCTTCGCATTGACCGGCGCGCTCGGCTGGGCGGCGTGGAACAGCTACCGGACCGCTTCCGAGACCGCGGACTATGTCGCGTGGCGCCAGGAGGCCGGGCTTGTGGTTCCGGTGCTCAAGACGATCATCAAGGACAGCGAAACAGTTCGCTGAACCGGGGGCGCCGGGGGGCGCAGTTTCCGGGTGGCCGCAGAGGCCGCATCGGTCCCAGAGCCATTTCATCGCGATCGATCACGATGAAATGGCTCCGGTCTTTTGAGTGACCGCATTTTCGAACCGTAAGACCGGTGCCCACTTTTGCTGAAAATGCCGGTCCCCACTTCGGCTGAAAATGCTCTAGTCTTCATGCGCTCGACGCAGGAGACCGAGATGTCCGACGCCCGCCTGGAAGACGATGACTACATCATCGGGACCGATGCCGTGGAAATTGCCCGGCTGGGGCAGCAGCATGCGATCTGGCGCGAAACGGCCCTTGCCGGTTGGCGCCGCGCGGGTTTGCGGCCGGGCATGACGGTGATGGATGTCGGGGCCGGCCCCGGCTATGCCGCTTTCGATCTGGCCCGGCTGGTCGGACCTCAGGGCCGCGTCATCGCGGTCGACCAGGCCCCGGCCTTTCTCGCTGCACTGCGTGACGGAGCCCGGGAGCGCGGGCTTTCCAATATCGAGACCATCGAGAGCGATCTGGCCGATGTCGACTGGCCCGAGGCCGTCTGCGACGCGGTCTGGTCGCGTTGGTGCCTGTCCTTCGTGCCCAACGTCCCCGGCGTAATCGCCGGCATCGACCGGGCGCTGAAACCCGGCGGCACTTTCATCGCCCAGGAATATGTCGACTATCGCAGCTTCCGCATCGAGCCCTGCGAGCCCATCTTTGAACGCTTCATCGAGGCGGTGCGCCAGAGCTGGCTGCATTTTGGCGGCGATCCCGAGGTCGCGCGCCGCCTGCCGGCCATCCTGTCCAACCAGGGCTGGGAGCTCGGGCCGATGACGCCGGTCATCCACGCCGCGCGCCCTGGCGACTGGATCTGGAGCTGGCCCATCGCCTGGCTCGAACAGGCTCCCGACCGCCTCGTGGAACTCGGCTTTCTCGCACCGGACGATGCCGAGGCTTTCCGCCTCTTCCTGCGCGCCCGCCAGCAGGACCCGGTCTCCCTGATGACCACGCCGATGGTGCTTGAAGTGATCGCACGCAAGCCGGATGCAACGGGATGAGCGAGCGACAAGTGCCCGCGGAAACCTTCGCAAGCGGCGCCAGTCTTGCCGCGCATCGGCATCGCGAAGCGTATGCCGCTCTTGTCGTCGAGGGCGTGTACGAGGAAACCAGCCTGGACGGATGCTTTCGTTGCGTGCCCGGCACGCTGGTCGTGCATCCCGCATTCCATTGCCACGCCGACCGTTTCGGCGCGGAAGGCGGCCGGGTCGTCAACATTCCGCTGCCTCGGGGTGCGGCCGACCGGCTGGGCTATCGCGTAACCGACATCGCCGGCTATGACGGCTTGTTGACGGAGCTCCGCAGCCGGCCGGATCGTGTGGTCGAGGCGGTAACGGCTTCGGGCGCTGCCCGGGCTCCGGCCGCGCCGCCTGCCTGGGTCGGCGGCTTCCTCGCCGATATCATGGACGGTCAGCCGGCCGCACGTGCCGCCAGCCGCGCCGGCGTAACAACCGAGCATGCGGGCCGCATTGTGCGGCACTGGTATGGCGACACGCCGATAAAACTGCGCCGGGAAGGCCGGATACGCGCGGCCCTGGGCGCCTTGCGCGAGGGGGCGGGTATTGCCGAGGCAGCGGTGCTGGCCGGTTTTTCAGACCAGCCGCATCTCACCCGCGTCCTGCGTCAGGCAACAGGTCTGACCCCGCGCAGTCTGCGCGCCGGCTGACATCAATTCTGTTCAAGACGGGCCGATAACGTCCGTGCTTCCGTGGCGCCTCGCATTGTCCAAGTGTCGAGGTTGTCTGCATGAAATTCCGATTAGCGCCGCTTCTCGCCCTTCTTGTCCTGATCCCGGTCGCATCGGCCCAACCCCTTCCGGACCGTGAGCCTGCCGGGACGGAATGGATTGTCCGCCCCTCGCCGGCGCTTGATGCCGTCCTGCTCGTCGGCATTCTGTCGGGCGATGAAATGCAGTCGGAAATCTATGCCGATCTCATTGCCGACGTGCGGCCGCAATTGTCCGAAGACACCCTGGGGGCGCTCGACCGGCTCGACCGGGGTATGCGCATGGAGCGTGGGCTCCTGACGGGGCCGGTCATGGCGAATATCCTTTCGGCCGGACCGACCGGATCGCTCGACGAGGTCGTCGCCTCGGCCCGTGATCCGCAGGGGCGGCTTCGTCCGAGCCTTGAGGAGACGCCGGGCTGGGATGCCGAGCGTGCGGAGGCCATTTTCGCACTGATGCCCGATATGGTGGTTGCGCTGGAAGGGCTGAAGGCGTTCGGCTATGGCGCCTGGTACGACGCGCATTGCCGCCCGCAGGTCGAGGCGGCCGCTGCCGGGATGCAGCGTCAGCTCGTTCCCCATGACGTCATCACCCAGCAGGAGCGTCTTGTCGGCCGGGGGCTGTCGCCGAAGATCGAGATCGATCTGATGTGTTTTTCAAAGCCCTACGGCATCAGCGTCTATGGCCAGCGCTTCCTGGCGCACCACAGCTATGATCCGCAGACCCAGTTGCGCAATGCGGCGCACGAAATCCTGCATCCGCCCTTCGACCTGGAGGATGAAGGCCTGTTCGCCCGCCTTGCCGGGCTGGAGGCGGACCCCTGGATGCGCTCCATCGTCGAGAACCACGACCCGGCCTTCGGCTACAACAGTTTCCGGGGTGTGGTGAACGAGGACTCCACACAGGCGCTCGACCAGATCGTGTCCGAACGGCTGGGCGTGGCCCGCGATCCGGCAGCGCGCTGGCAGCGGGCCGATGGCGGCATGCACATGCTGGCCGCTGCGCTCTATCACGCCATGAAGGAAGACGGTTTCGACCAGCGCGGCGGGCGCTATGAGGACTGGTTGAAATCTGCCCTCGACCGCGGCCTGCTTGCACCGGAGGAGGTGCGGCGGCGTGCTGGCGAAATCGTTGGCGGGGACGCCGTGCAGCACTGGTACGAGGTTGCCGTACCCGAAGAGTGAAAACCGCCTTTTTCCCGCGTGAAATCAAGTTAGTCTGGTCATGCTCAAACGGGGAGGCGAGCATGACCTACACGCTGATCGGTGCGGCGGTGTCGCTCTATACCGGCAAGGTGCGTGGCTATCTGCGCTGGAAGAATGTGCCGTTTCGCGAGCAGATGTCGACGCGCGAGGTCTACAAGAACGAGATCCTGCCGCGGGTCGGCTGGTCGGTCATTCCGGTCGTTGTGCACCATGACGGCTCGGACACCGGCGTCACCCTGCAGGACACAACCGACATCATCGATTATGTCGAGCAGCACGAGCCGGGGCCGTCGGTCTATCCGGATGGTGTTCGCCAGCGCCTGGCCGCCCTGATCCTCGAACTCTTCGGCGATGAGTGGCTGGTGATCCCGGCCATGCACTATCGCTGGGCCTATAATCGCGACTTTGCCCATGGCGAGTTCGGCGCCTTCTCCTTCCCGGATCTGCCGCCGGAGGAGCAGCGGGAGCGGGTTGCGAAGCCGGTGGCGTATTTTTCCGGCGCCTTGCCCGGGCTGGGCATCAATCCGGACAGCGTGCCGGCGGTCGAGGCGGCCTATGAGGCCTTTCTCGCTGCCTTCGAGGCGCATCTGACCCGGCACGACTTCCTGTTCGGCTCCCGGCCCTCGATCGCCGACTATGGCTTCCTCGGACCGCTCTATGCGCATCTGCTGCGCGACCCGGCCTCCGGCGAGATCATGCGCCGCCTGGCGCCGCGCGTTGCCGACTGGGCGCTGCGCTGCCATGCACCCCAGCACGCACTGACCGGTGACTTCCTGCCGGACGGCGATTTGCCCGAAACCCTGCTGCCCATGCTGCGCATGTTTGCTGCGCAGCAATTGCCCGTTCTCATGGACACGGCGGACCGCCTTGCGGCCTGGGCCGACGAGAACCCGGATATGGCGGAAGTGCCGCGTGTACTGGGCTTCCACAAGGCCAGGATCGGCCATGGCGACACGGTCGTCGAGACCGATCGCGCGGTCATTCCCTATCCGCTGTGGATGCTGCAGCGCGTGACCGATTTCCTGGCTTCACTGGACGGTGAGGCGCGGTCACAGGCGGAAGAATTGCTGCGCAGCATCGGTGCGCAGCAATTGCTCGATTTCGACATGCCCGTGCGGCTCGAGCGGCGGCATTTCCGCGTCTGCGTCCAGGGGCGCTAATTGCTGAAAACGTCTCAGCCGCCAAACCGCCAGATATCCATGGCCAGCGCGCTGCGGCTCCAGGAGGTGTGGATCAGTTCTGAGCCGGGTGCTCCCGCAGCGGCCATCGCCACGAGCAGCGGGCGGAAATGTTCCGGCGTGGGATGGTTGAAACCGGCCAGCGGTGCGTCCTGCCAGCCGGTCAGCGCCTCCACATCGCCGCTGGCGATTTTCGGCACAATCCAGTCGCGGAACGCCTGGGCGCCGGGATGCGGCGCCGCCGCCTCGGCCGCGGCGAGCGATGCGCGCAGTGAATGCGTCAGCGAGCCCGAGCCGATGATCTGGACGCCGCGGTCCGCGAGAGGCGCCAGCGCGCGGCCCAGCGCAATGGCGGCCGTGTCGCTGGCGGGAAGACTGACCTGGAAGACCGGAATATCGGCTTCCGGCCGCATCAGGGCGAGCGGGACCCAGGCGCCGTGGTCGCGTCCGCGATGCCGCTCGGCTTCCGCTTCGATACCGGCCTCGCGCAGGAGATCGAGCGTGATTGCGGCGAGGCTGGGCGATCCGGGGGCGGCATAGACCGCGCGCTCCAGCACCGGGCCGAAGCCGCGAAAGTCGTGGATCGTGTCCGGTGTGGCGCCCGACTGGACCCGCACGGGCGCATCCGCTTCCCAGTGTGCCGAGACAACCAGGACAGCACGGGTCTGCGGCGCCAGGCCAAGCGCTTTCAGCGCGTCATGAGCGGGGGAGGGCACGGTGAGCACGTCGGGGGCGCCGTGCGAGATGAAGAGCGGGCCGAGGGGCATGAGGGGTACTCCGGAAAGTCGAGCCCGCAATCTGGTATTTTCGCCCGCAAGGGATAAGTATGCCCGATCGAAGCTTTCTCTTTCTGGTGAGGAATAAATGGACCGGATCGATGCCCTGCGCCTTTTCTGCTCGGTGGCCGAGCTGGGCAGTTTCACCAAGGCGGCCGATCGCGAGGCGATGACGCCCGGCGCGGCCTCCAAACAGATCACGGCCCTGGAACAGCGGCTGCAGGCGCGCCTGTTCGAACGCACGACCCGCTCGGTCCGCCTCACGGATGCCGGCGCGGCCCTGCTCGACCGCGTTCAGCCCTGGCTCGACGAGTATGACGCGATGGAAGAAGGCGTGGCGAGCGCGCGGCTGGCACCGGCCGGCGTGTTGCGTGTGACGGCGCCGGTGGATTTCGGTGCCCGCCGCCTGATCCCGATCATTGCCGACTTCATGACCGAATGGCCCAAGGTCGATGTGCGCCTGTCGATGGCCGACCGCATGGTCGATCTGGTCAATGAGGGTTTCGATGTGGGCGTGCGGATCGGCAATCTGCCCGACAGCGCCCTGATCGCCCGCCGTCTCGCACCGGCCTGCATGTCCTGCGTGGCCTCGCCCGCCTATGTCGAGCGCAACGGCATGCCGCAGCATCCCGACGACCTCACCCGTCACGACATGATCATCGACCGCAACAAGCCGAGCCCGCAATTGCTGAAATTCGAGCGCGAGGGCGAGGAGGTCGAGGTCCGCGTCAATGGCCGCCTCTCCCTCAACGGTGCCGTGGCGGCCGTGTCGGCGGCCAAAGCCGGTCTGGGCGTGGCCTGTTCGCCGCGCTGGGCGGCCGTCGATGCGCTGGAGCGCGGCGAGGTGATCGACGTGCTGGCGGACTGGTCGCCGGAACACCGCTTCCTCTGGGCCGTCTTCCCGTCCAACCGCTACATGACGCACCGGGTGCGCGCCTTCGTCGACTATCTGGCCAAGCGGTTTGACGGTGTCGTCTAGCCGCACAGGCGCTATAAGGGCGCGTGTGGACCAGGCAGGGGGTACGGCATGAAACGGCAGGTCACGGGATTTCTGGCGATGACAGCGCTGGTGCTGCTGGCAGGCTGCGCGACGACCGGCAGCGAGATGATGGGCGTGGGCGGCGGACCGGACGATGTTGCCGGTTCCGTCTTCGACCATCCGCGGGCCGACCGGCGCGGTGCACCGCGCGGCTTTGGCTATCAACTTACCGGACAGTCGGGCTGGTCGGGCGATCTGACCTATGAGGACGATAGTGGCGGTGCCATCCGGGTCGCATTGCTTCTCGCCGATGCCGACGGCGCAGAACAGGCGGCGGATCTGCAAATTGCCATGCCCTATCTGGATGGCGGCGTCCGGCGTTTCCACGGCACAACGGCTTCGGGCGAAACGGCCGAGCTGCAGCTGCAGGCCGGCCCCTGCGAGGTGGCGGGCGAGGCCGGCTTCACGCATTTTGCCGCGCTGCGGATCGGCGAGACGGTCAAGGCCGGCTGTGCCCGGGAACAGGCGCAGGATGATCGCTGGTCGAACTATATTATGAGCTACCTGCCGGCCATCGATGCTTGCCTGGCCGAGTTCGGCAACCGGCCGGCCCATGTCTCGCTGGCCTATACGATGAGCGGCGGCGCGACCGGCGTCCGGATCGTCGATGCCGATACCCAGACCTGGGAATGTGCGACGCGGGACGAGGGCCGGGCCGTCAATTCGCTCCGCCCGCTCGACTCGGCGGATGCGCTGTTCGGGGAAGGTGATCCGATATTCGTGCGCGGTGACTTCCCCGACTTCGGCGAGGGCTGTTATGTCTACGAGTCGGTCCGCGAGGCCGATGGAACGCTGATCGGCGCGCTGGGCTATGACGCCTGCAATGCGGTGCCGGTAACGACGGCGCAGGCCGCCGCTGCGGGCTAGCCCGCCAGACACGGCCTTGCGGCACGCGACAGGTTGAGGACAAGACGCATGCACCGAGCCTTGCTGATCTCCACGCTCTGCACCGGTCTGATCGCCGGCCCGGCAAGCGCCGAGCTGCGCGATGTCCTGACGAGCTCCGACGGTCTCAGCGGGCAGGTCTGGCTTGCCTTCGACGAACAGCCGCGATCGGCGGAACTGTCGCAGGCGGCCGGGAGCGTCAGCCTGATGATCGGCGGTGTCGCGGTCGGCAGCCGAGAGGTGTCGCCCTACCGCGCCGACCTCGTCAGCCGTGTCTCGATCACCCCGGTGGCCGATGGCGCGCTGGTGGAACTTGGCCAGGCCGCCGCCTGGCAGGATGTCCGCGCCGAACTGCGCCAGGGCGGTGTTCTGGTGAGTTTCACTCTGGATGCACCGGCCGCCGCGACGTCCCGGTCTGCCACACCGTCACCCGCGCCTGCGACGACTACCGCGGCAGCATCGGTAGCGCCCGCGGATCACGGTACGGACGCCGGAACCAGCCATGGTCAGCCGGCTTCGGGTAGCGACAGTCATGCCGCATCCGGCGGCGCTGTGTCCGCTGATGAGGACGGGCATGCACCGGCTGCAGACGACACGCACGCCCCGGCCAGCGATACGTCCGCGCCTACCAGCTCGACGGCACCGGCCAATCCGGTCGCGGCTGCCGCGTCCAACGCGACGGGTGAGTGTGCCGAGACCGGTGCGGCGGTAGCCGAAAACCCCTGGGATGATGAAAGCCTGCACCGCCACGCGGCCTGCCTGACGCGGACGGGCGAGCTGCAGCCGGCAGCCATCATCTATGAACAGATGCTCGCTTTCGCTCCGGACGATTTCCGGGCGCTGATCGCACTGGCCGAAGTGCGTGCCGAACAGGGCGAGACCGCCGAAGCCCGCGAGCTGTATTCGCAGGCGGCGTCCTATGCCATCTCCGACGCCGAGGCCGCCCGGGCGCGGGCCCGGCTGCGCGAACTCCAGCAGCGCTGATCTCCAGCCAGTCAGGACATCCATCATGCAAGCAGACGAACCGGCCGGCCGGGTGCTCGTCATCGCCGGCTCCGACAGTGGCGGCGGTGCCGGTATCCAGGCCGACATCAAGGCGATCTCGGCCATGGGCGGCTATGCGGCGACGGCGATCACGGCGATCACCGTCCAGAACACGCTGGGCGTCAGCGCCATCCATCCCGTGCCCAATGCCATCGTTGAAGGTCAGATCCGGGCCGTGCTCGACGATATCGGTGCCGACGTGGTGAAGACCGGCATGCTGGCGACGGTGGAGATTGTCGAACTCGTCGCCGCGGCGCTGGAAGCCGCCGATCCGGCCCTGCCGCTTGTGCTCGATCCGGTGATGATCGCCACATCCGGCGACCGGCTGGTCGATGACGGCACCGAAGCCGCGATCCGCGACCGCCTTGTACCCCTGGCCACGCTGGTCACGCCGAATGCGGCCGAAGCGGCCCGCCTGACCGGGCTCACGGTCGAGGATGTGCAGGGCCAGCTGGCGGCTGCCGAAGCGCTGGTCGGCATGGGAGCCAAGGCGGCGCTGGTGAAGGGCGGACATCTCGCCGGCGATGCCGTCACCGATGTGCTCGTCTCCACCCGCGGCATGGAATTGATGGAGCGCCCGCGCATCCGCACAAAGCATACCCATGGCACGGGCTGCACCCTGGCCTCGGCGATTGCGGCGCGGATGGCCGGCGGCGAGCCGCTGCCGGAGGCGGTGCGCAAGGCCGGCGATTATCTGCACGAAGCCATCCGCCGCGCGCCGGGCTTCGGCGCCGGCCACGGTCCGGTGGACCATATGTGGGTGGTGCGGCCCTAGCTCACCGGCCCTGATCTTCTAGCGAGCAGGATCCGCCGCCCGTTTCCGGGCCAGCCAGACACCCGTCAGGATAACCGCCAGGGCGAGCACGGCGTGCCAGCCGATGGTCTCGCCGATCAGCACGCCGGTAATCATCGCGGCGATCGGGGTGAGATAATTGGCGATGGCGAGGAAGTTCGGTCCTGCCGTGCCCGCCACCTGCATCAGAACCACCGAGGCCAGCGCGGTCGGTCCGGCGGCCAGCCAGATGACGGCAAGCCAGGCGGTCGGGGCGACCGGTCCGGCCTGTGCCAGTTCGAACAATCCCACAGGCAGGGCGAAGAGCGCGCCGCAGATCAGCATGCCCGCGCCGGAGACCGAGGGCGGGGTTGGCGGGATCAGCCGCGCCAGGATCGCATTGATGCCATAGCAGACCGCCGCCGCGACGACGCCCAGCTGGGCCCAGACATCGGCGCCGCCCAGATCGGTCAGCGCGGCCGGTCCCAGCAGCAGTACGACACCGGCAAACCCGGTGAACACGCCAGCGAGGCGTCTGAGGGTGAGGTGTTCGCCGGGCACGAAGACATGCGCCATCGCCACGGTCGCCAGCGGCATGGTGGCCACCAGAATGCCGGCGAGCGCGCTGTCGATATATTGCTGCCCCCAGCTGACCAGGTAGAAGGGCAGGGTGTTCCCGAAAAAACCCAGTCCCGCGAACCACAGCCAGCGCTTGTCACTGAGCGCCGGCAGGCGATGGCCGCGCAACAGCGCCCAGCCGGCCAGCAAGAGCGCCGCCAGGGCGATGCGCACGAAGATCAGCCCGCCGGGCGGCAGCGTCTCCACCCCGTGCTTGATAAAGGCAAAGGCCGACCCCCACAGCACGGTGAGCAAGACCAGCGCCGCCCAGTCCATCAGGCCCGGCAGGTGAGCATGGGTCGGCTTCAAGGCGTGCTCCGGCAAGGGCTCGCCCCGCGTGCGGGGGAGCTGCCGGCGCAGCCGGCTGAGGGGGCGACGCGCAGCGGCGCCAAGCGCGTCAGCGCGCATGGACTCACCCCCTTCGGCCTCACCCGGCCCCAGGCCGGGTTCGGCCACTTCCCCCGCTGCGCAGGGGAAGCCTTGCGTTGGCTTCCCGCCCTCACAACACCGCCCTCAGCCCGTCGGCGAAGGCGGCGATGTCGGTGTCGTCATTGAACAGGTGCGGGGTGATGCGCAGGCGGTCGCCGCGCTGGGAGATATGGATATTGCGCGCGGCCAGGCGGGCCAGAAGATCGTCAGGAGCACCGGCCGGCAGGCCCAGGGTGAGATAGTGCGCCGCGCGTTCGATCATGTCGTCGGCGAGGCCGAGCGGTGCTGTGGCCTCAGCGATGGCGGCCGTGCGTTCCGCCAGCGTTTGCGAGATGGCATCGACGCCCCAGTCGAGCACCTGGTCGAGACTGGCCAGGGCTGCCGGTGCCAGCTGCATCGCCGAGCGCTCGCCCATGTCGAAACGCCGGGCGCCCGGGGCGTAGGCTTCGGTGTAGTCGATCAGACGGGTGAAATTGTCCGCGCCCTGGCGGGCGATCCAGTTCTGCTCCAGCGGTTCGCCCTCGGCGTGGTGATGTGGGGCAACATAGAGCAGGCCGGTGGAATAGGGGCCTAGCAGCCATTTATAGCCCGCCGCGACGGCGAAGTCGGGCTGGATCGACGGCATGTCGAAGGGCAGAGCGCCCAGCGACTGCGTGAGATCCAGCACCAGGGCGGCGCCCTGGCGGCGGGCCGTGTTGGAAATGTGGGCGAGGTCCAGCTGGCCGCCATCGAGCCAGTGCACGTGCGGGCAGGCGACGATCGAGGTCGCCGGGCCGATGGCGCGGATCAGCGCTTCCGTCCAGCCCTGGCCGGACCGGCGCCTCACCGTGACAAGCCGCGCGCCATGCTGCGCAGCAAGCGCCTGCCAGACATAGACATTGGAAGGAAACTGGCCGTCCAGAACGAGGATTTCCGAGCGCCTCTGCGGGGCCAGGTTCCGCGCTGCCGTGGCCAGGCCGTAGGAGGCGGACGGCACGAGCGCGATATCTCCGGCTTGCGCACCGAACAGACGTGCGGCGCGTTCGCGCAGCTGTTCGGGCAGGCCGAAGAAATCCTGCTTGACGTCATAGGCCCAGGGCTGCCCCTTGGCGGCATAGCTTTTCTGGCCGGCCGCGATGGCGCTTTTCGGCATCGGCCCCATATAGGCCGTGTTGAGATAGACACGCTCGCGCGGGATGTCGAAAAGGTCACGCTGGGACGGGATCATGGCCTAGCCTCTTGCCCCGGCGGGAAGAGGGCGTCAACGTGCAGCCCGTCACGAATACACCTTTGTTTCCCGCTGCCAGGAGAGCCCTGTGGCCGACGATACGCTGACCGCCCCCGCCCGCACCGACAATCCCAAGCCGATGCTGCGGCCCGCCGATCCGCGTTTTTCCTGCGGTCCGGTGAAGAAATATCCCGGCTGGAGCTGGGAAGCGCTGGCCGATGCGCCGCTCTCGCGCACCCACCGCGCCGGTACGGCGATCCAGCGGATCAAGGAGTCGCTCGAGCGCACCCGTGCCCTGCTGGAACTGCCCGACGATTATCATGTCGCGCTGATGCCGGGCTCGGATACCGGCGCGATGGAAGCGGCGATGTGGTCGCTGCTCGGCGCGCGCGGCACGGACGTCTTCTCTTGGGATGTGTTCGGCAACAAGTGGACGAGCGATGCCCGCGACGAGCTGAAGCTGGACGATCTGCGCACTTTCCAGACCCCGGCCGGCACCCTGCCTGACCTCTCCCAATATGACGGTAAGCGCGATGCGGTCTTCACGCTCAACGGCACGGCGGCCGGTGTGTGCATTCCGGACTATGACTGGATCGATGCCGACCGCGAGGGCCTGACCCTGTGCGACGCGACCTCCGCCGCCTTCGCCGTCGATATCGACTGGTCGAAGATCGATGTGCTGACCTTCTCCTGGCAGAAATGCATGGGCGGGGAAGCCCAGCACGGCATGCTGGTGATGGGACCGCGCGCCATCGATCGCCTCAACAGCTTCCGCCCCGACCGGCCGATCCCGGCGATCCTGCAGCTGCACAAGAATGGCAAGGCGGATATGGCGCTCTATGAAGGTTCCACCCTCAACACGCCGTCCCTGATGGCAGTCGAGGACTATCTCGCTGCGCTCAAATGGGCCTCGCGCATTGGCAGCCTGCCAGAACTGATCCGCCGCAGCAAGACCAATTTCGAGACGCTGGACGCCTGGGTGCGCCAGTCTGACTGGGCCGGCTATCTGTGCGAGGACGAGGGCGCCCGGTCGCCGATCTCGGTTGCGCTGAAATATGTTGCGCCGGAGGCTGCCGCGCTGGATACCGAACAGCAATGGGCGCTGACCAAGGGCATCACCACGCTGCTCGAACGCGAGAATGCGGGTCTGGACGTCAACATGCACCGGGCCTCCGTGCCGGGGATTCGCATCTGGTGCGGCCCGACCATCGAGGCCGACGACCTGGCCGCGCTGGGGCCGTGGCTCGACTGGGCCTATCGCGAAGCGCTGGACGCACTCTGACCGGCGCTGTATCGCTGCGCCCGACACACTCTTGAGGGAGGGGACACCTATGACGCGTTTGGGACTGGCCGCACTGGCCGCTGCATGCCTGGCCGCTCCGGCGGTTGCCGAGGATGAGCGCGGGATGGAATTCCGTCTCGGCGTGACGGCCCACGATCTGGCCGACCATGTCGAGGACGGGCCGAACATCACGGTCGATGCCCTGTTCGAGTCGCCGGACTTTCTCGAGCTGATCTGGTCGCCGCGGCCCTATCTCTATGGTTCGTTCAACACGAACGGGCTGACCAATTTCGGCGCGACCGGTCTCGCCTGGAACTGGGCGTTTTCCGAGAACTGGAATTTCGAATTCCGCACCGGGCTGAGCTATAATGACGGCGTCGAGGATATCGACCCGAACTCCCCGCCGGACGATCCGACGCGTATCCGCCTCGCCACGACGCGCTCCCTGATGGGCAATGAGATCCTGTTCCACAATGCGATCGGGCTCGACTACGACCTCAATGACCACTGGTCGGTCGGCGCCTATTACGAACACATCTCCCACGGCCAGATCCTGGCCTCCGGCCGCAATCAGGCCCTCGACAATGCCGGCATCCGTGTCGGCTATCGCTGGGGACGGTAGGAATTTTCCTCCCCACATCGTGGGGAGGGGGACCCGCAGTCTTCAAGCCGTACCGCGTACGCCACATCTGCCGTCACCCTGACGAAAGTCAGGGCCCAGTTCATAAGGCTGGGTCGTCGCGATCTCGCGCTTGTCTTTATGATGCGAGCTCGCGCCGGAACTCATCCAGCCCCAATCTCGCTTCACGATCTGGATCCTGACCTTCGTCAGGATGACGGTCTGTAGGCACTGAGGCAGGGGTGTTGAAGAAGGGCTCGGCGCGCTTGCTGGGGAGTTTCCCGCTTCAGCAGACTGAGGGGGACGCGGAGTGAGGGAGTACCGATATCCCTCGCCACATCTACCGTCACCCTGACGAAAGTCAGGGCCCAGTTCATAAGGCTGGGTCGTCGCGATCTCGCACTTGTCTTTACGATGCGAACTCGCGCCGGACCTCATCCAGCCCAAATCTCGCTTTGTGATCTGGGTCCCGACCTTCGTCGGGATGACGGTTCAGGGGCATGGGCTCTGACAAATGCTCAACCCGCCCGCGCCGCTTCCGCCTCGTCCGCGCGCGGATCCGCTTCCACGCGGACATAGATGCCGGTGAACCAGTCGGCCCATTCGCCGTCTGCGTCCTGTTGCTGGAAGTGCTGGCGCACCGTGCCGTCGTCCCGGAGCGTCCAGCTGCCGCGGAAGGCCGCGCGGGTGCCGTTGCCTGGATAGAAGATCTCGCCTTCCAGTACCATCGCGCCGGCCGCGTCGAGCCCTCCGGTATAGTCGATGAAATTGCCGGGGCTGACCCAGACCTGCCGCCAGGCGCCGGCCAGCGGGTCATAGGTGTTCAGGCTTTCGCCGGTGGAGCCGCCGGTGCCTTCCCAGCGTTCGGTGATCAGGCATCCGCCCTGGGATTTCACGATCGTGTTGCGGCCCTGATAGGGGCCGTCATCGGGGGCGTAGACATTCCACGTGCCAAGCCAGAAATCGAAATCGTCGTGCTGCGCCTCGGTGCAGCCCGGCGGCGGGCCGGATTGTGCCCATGTTGCCGGGACGGGCGCTGCAGCCAGCGCAGCTGCAGCCGCCAGTGTCCGCAAGATCGTCATGCCGTGCCTCCCCGCTCGGTCCTGACATCAGGCTGGCACGCGGGCCGGAGACCGGCAAGCGGGTGCCCGTGCGCTCACCGGCAAATCCGCGCGGCTGGCCGCAGGGGCTATTCCGCAGCGGTCAGTTGCAGGGGCGCGGTCTCGTCGATCCAGTGACGCAGATGCCGGCGGTAGTCGCGGGCCGCACGCTCGAGTCCGGCCGGCTTCAACCGGTTCGCCTCGTAGAGCAGGAAGGGCGCAGCCCAGCGCAACCGGCAACGCCGCGCTGTGGCCTGCAGCGGCTGCAACAGGGTTTCCAGCGCAAACCCGTTCTGGCCGCTTGCGGAATAGGCGGAGGGCACATTGCCGGCCGTCGCGGCGATCAGCAGCGGCTTGCCCTCGAGCCAGCGGCCCTCGGCTTCGGCGTTGATATAGAACATCCGGGTCAGGACAGCGGCCTGCCAGTCCTGCAGCAGGGCGGGCGGGGCATACCAGTGTACCGGGAATTGCAGCACCAGCCGGTCGGCAGCGAGCAGTTCGCGGACCTCCCGGTCGGTGTCGACACCGCTGCGGCCATAGCGGCCATACATGTCGACAATCTTGACCCCCGGCATGCTCCAGGCGGCTTCGGCCAGCGCGGCATTGGCGGTGGAGCGGGTCAGATCCGGGTGAAAAAGCATGATCCGTGTATGCGTCATCGCAACCTCCTGTCTTGCGGACAGACTGGTCGCGGCTGCATAATCGATCCAATGGATATCCGATATCAGTCACTATTCATCTTATGAATTTAAGGTCGATCGATCTCAACCTCCTGGTCGTTCTCGATGCCCTGCTCGACGAGCGCCATGTATCGCGGGCTGCCCTCCGTCTGGGCATGTCGCAACCGGCGGCGTCGAACGCGCTCGCCCGCCTGCGGCACCTGTTCGGGGATCCCCTGCTTGAGCGCACGGCGGCAGGCATGGTGCTGACACCCAGGGCCGAGGCCGCGCGCGGTCCGCTGAAAACCCTGCTCGCCGGGGTCACCGGTGTGCTCGATCCGCCGCCACCCGATCCGCGCTCGCTCCGACAGGTCGTGCGCATGGTGATGGCCGACATGCCGGCCCGCGAGGCCATTGTTCCTCTCCTGGAGAGGCTGGCCGAGACCGCGCCGGGGATCGATCTCGTGATCCAGCCCTGGCGCGGCCCGGCCCGCACGGTGGAGGCCCTGCGCCAGGGCGACGCCGATCTGGCCCTTGCCGTGGTCGACGATCCAGACCCCGATATCGTGCGCATGGAACTCTTCCGCGAGCACTATCGGGCCATCCTGCGGCGCGACCATCCCGCTGCCGGTCGGCTGACGCTGGAGAACTGGCTGGAGTGGCCGCACGTGATGGTGTCCGGGCGCAGCGAGCGGCGCAGCCATCTCGACGACCGGCTGGCCGAGCGCGGTCTCAAGCGGCGGGTCGGCATCGTTGTGCCCAGCTTTCTTGCGGTGCCGGAAATCGTCGCGCGGTCCGATATGATCGCGCTCCTGCCCAGTACCTGTCTGCCGGAGAATGCCGGGAGCGGCTTCTGTGTCTGCGATCCGCCGCTGGAGATGGACGGTTTCATGGTCGATCTGACCTGGCACCGGCGCAATGACGCCGACCCGGCGATCCGCCATGTTGCCGGCCTGATACGCGGTATCATCGACGCGGCGCATGGCGATGCTGCCGCGTCCGGAGATACGCGCGTTCCGGAATGACGAAGATGTCATCATCCAATCAGGGCTTGGCGAGCATCTGGTTGCTATACCGAAGAACAAGACGGGCGGGATGGGCAGCATGTTCCGGACACGGCGGGTCTACGAGACCGACGCGCTCAATGTGAAGCTGAGCTATTACGGCCCCGGCCTCGGCATGGGGGCGCACAGTCATGACTTCGACCAGGTCTCCTTCCTGCTGGGCGGCGGGCTGAGCGAGGGGCATGGCGGGACATCGCGTGAAATGCACCAGCGGGGCATCGGCCTGAAGCCGGCGGGTTTCGAACATGACAACCGCTATCACGGGCGCGACGGTGCGCTCATCCTGTCGATCAATCTGCGGCCGGGCGCGGATGCCGCGCTGGCCGGCCTGGGTCCGGACGACTGGCACTGGTCGCCGGACGCGCCGCCGGACCGGATGAGCGAGCTTCACGCGCTTTTGGCTGCGGACGGGGATGCGGCCGGCGACGCGGTGGTCGATCTCTTGGCCCGGCTCGGCCCCGGCCGGAAGACGCACCGCACATCGCCGCCAGCCTGGCTGAGGCGGATCCGCGACCGGCTGGACGATCCTGCCGACCTGACCGGGATCGCCGCCATTGCCGAAGAGGCCGGTGTGCACCGTGTCTATCTCGCGCGGGTGTTTGCGGCCCATTACGGCGTGGCTCCGACGGCCTACCGGCTGCAGCGCCGGGTGGGACGCGCCGTCGGCCTGCTGGCCACCGGATCGGCGCCCGGCGATGCGGCCGCCGAGGCCGGCTTTGCCGACCAGGCGCACATGACGCGCTGCCTCAGACGCCAGACCGGGCTGACCCCCGGCGGTCTGCGCCGTTTTCTCCTCGCCGCCTGACCCGGTTCGCCGGGTTGCATCCGTTCAAGACCGCCGCTTGCCGGCCGGTTACGGCTGATGCAGGACTTGAGGAGATCCCGATGCGTTTTTTGTCCCCGCTGGCCGCTGCGACGGTCGCCCTTCTTACCACCACGGCCGTGCAGGCCGAGACGCCGCAGGCCGCCGCCGAGCGGCTGAATGCCTTCCTCGACGGGTTTGACGGCATCGAACCGGGCTATGCCGTCGTGGTGGTGTCGGCGGACGAGGTCCTCATGAACCGCGCAGACGGGATGCGCCGGGCCTCCACCGGTGCGCCGATGACGCCGGATACGCCGCAATACATCGCCTCCCAGACCAAGTCGCTGGTCGGCCTGATGGCGGCCCGCCTGGATGCCGAGGGCATCCTGCCGCTGGACACGCCGATCTCCGACTACTGGCCCGGGCTGGACATGGACGGCGATTTCGACCCGTCCGCCTGGACCCTGCGGCAATTGCTGAGCCACCAGGTGCCGCTGTCCTCGCCGCTGGTCACCACGATCCTGGCGAGCTCCCAGCCCATCGCTGTCGCCGACATGCCGGTGATGCTCGAGCGTCATGGCGAAGTGCGCCGCCCCGGCTTCGAGTATGACAATCTGGGCTACAACATCTATGCCGCCATTCTGGAAGCCCATACCGGACGGCCCTGGCAGGACTGGTTGCTGGAGACCGTGTTCGATCCGCTGGGGCTGGACAACACCTCGGCGCGCACGTCGGACCTGCCGGCTGACGAACTGCCCTGGCGTCATACCTGGGCGGGCGATGGCTGGCATGAAATGCCGCCCAAGCCGGACGGCACCATGCAGTCGGCCGGCGGCGTCTACATGTCGTCGAGCGATACCGGCCGCCTGCTGCAGACCGTCTTGCGCGGCGAAGGCCCGGCGGGCAGCGGCATCACGGCTTCGATCATCGATGCCGGCGTCATGACCTCCTATGTCGAGACCGGCATGAATGACGGGAACAATCCGATGGGCATGCCCTGTCCGGGCTATTCCCTGGGCTGGAGCGTGTGCGATCTCAACGGGGAAGCCCTGTACTTCCACTCCGGCTTCTATGCAGGTGTGCGCTCCATGATGGCCTTCATGCCCTCGCGCGGGGCCGGTATCGCGGCCTATTCCAACTCCGACGACATGACCGGCTTCCTCACGACGGCGACCGTGCGCCTGTATTTCCAGTATCTGACTGACGATCCGGAGGCCGGGGCCAACACGGCGTATGTGTCCGGGCAGTATGCCAGCCAGGTCGCACGCAATCGCGAAGAACTGCCGCGCCAGTATGCGAGCCTTCGCGAGCATGAACGCTGGCAGGGCTGGCAATGGCAGCCCTCGCGCGACGAGCTGGCAGCCTATACCGGCGCCTGGCGGCTCGGGCCCTATCTGGACGTCGAGATCCGTCTGGAGGACAGCGGACTGATCGCCTACTGGGGCGCGTACACCATGATGCTGGAACCTGCCGCACCGGACCTGTTCGGCGGACAGGAGACGCCGATGAACCGGATCTCGGTTTTCCAGTTCGAGCGCGATGAGCAAGGCGAACTGGTCGGGCTGCAGTGGGGCAGCGACTACTACACCCGGGACTGATCCCGGCGCACGATTGACGCAGGGCCGCTCCGGGCCCTGCGTCGCCTCTCGCAGTCGCGGGCGGCGCCAGGTTACATGCGTTCAAGACCGCGCGACGTGCCAGGACGTAGTGTGGGGCGGGATACATGTGACACTGGAGTAGCTTCATGCGCATTCAATCGGGCCTAGCCGCCCTCGCGTTCACGCTGGCCGGCGTGCCGGCCCTGGCGGAAACACCCCGGGGCGCGGCCGACCGGCTGGACGCCTTTCTCGACCGCTTCGAGGGTATCGAACCGGGCTATGCCGTGGTCGCCGTGACGGCCGACGAGGTCTTGCTGAACCGGGTGGAGGGCGTGCGCCGCGCGTCGACCGGCGATCCGCTGACGACCGATACGCCGCTCTACATCGCCTCGCAGACCAAGGCCTATATCGGCCTGCTGGCGAGCTGGCTGGACGCGCAGGGCATTCTCGATCTGGATTCCACCATCACCGATCACTGGCCGGATGTGGACTTCCCCGAAGGCGTGGACCCGTCCGCCTGGACGCTGCGCGATCTCCTGACCCACCAGGTGCCGATCGAGGTCGGACAGCTGACCATGCTGGAAGCCTATGTCACCCGGGTCGATCCGGCGGATTATCCCGCCCTGATCGCGCAATATGGTGAGGCCCGCGAGCCCGGCTTCGACTACGACAATCTGGGCTACAACATCTATGGCGCCATCCTGGAGACCGCGACCGGCCGTACCTGGCAGGACTGGCTGGACGAAGTGATCTTCGAGCCGACCGGCATGACGCGCACCTCCGGGCGCACCTCCGACTTTTCGCTTGAGGACCTGTCCTGGAACCATATCTGGCAGGGCGGGGACGCCGGTTGGTATGACGTGCCGCCCAAGACCGACGGCATGATGCAGTCGGCGGGCGGCCTGGTGACCTCGACGACCGACATGGCGGCTTGGCTGCAGCTGCAGCTGCGCGGCCACGGGCCCGACGGCAGCGGGCTCACCGATGCGGTGGTCGCCGAAGCGCATGCATCCGGTGTGGACACGCACATGGAAGACGGCCGCAACGCCTATGAACTGCCCTGCTCGGGCTATTCGCTGGGCTGGAATATCTGCGATTTCGACGGCCATACGCTCTACATCCATGGCGGCGGCTATACCGGGGCGCGGACGGGCATGGCCTTCTCGCCGGATCTGGGTGTCGGCATCGCCGCCTTCTCCAATTCCGACAACATGACGGGCTGGCTGTCGGGCCGGACCATCGTGATGTTCCTGCAATTCCTGACCGAACATCCCGATGCCGAACGCTGGGCAGATACGCGGGTGGAGTATTATCCTGAGCAGATCGCCCGCTATCTGGAACATCGCACCAACCGCGAGGCCGAGAACCGCGCCGACGAGGCCTGGGGCGGCTGGACCTGGCAGCCGGAAGCTGCCGAGCGGGCCGGATATGCCGGCACCTATACCTCCGGCGAGCCCTATGGCGTCGTGACGATTGTCGAAGAGGGCGGCGGCCTTGTCGCCAGCCTCGGTGATATGCGGCTGCAGCTGGAGCCGGCCCGCCCGGATCTGTTCGGCGGCGTCGCCCACGCCTTCTACGGCCCCGACCGTTTTGCCTTCGAGCGTGACGCTTCCGGCGCCATCGTCCGGCTCGACTGGGACGGGGATGTCTACGAACGTGTGGATTGAGCCACACGACACGGGTTGCGGGGCTGATCCCTCTCTTGTGAGGCCCCGCAATCTGTTCTAAGCCTGCCGCCCGTTCGAGCCCGCCGTTTCATTGATCTGACGACTGACATCTGCCGCCCTGCGGCCCCCGTCCGGACCCCGCGGTCCGGCAGGCGATGTCTCTCGGGCGGCGGGCATAGTCGCGGAGGCAGAAATGGCCAATGTTACCGTCGTGGGCGCCCAGTGGGGCGATGAAGGCAAGGGCAAGCTGGTCGACTGGCTGTCGCACCGCGCCGATGTGGTGGCGCGCTTCCAGGGCGGCCACAATGCGGGCCATACGCTGGTCGTCGGCGACAAGGTCTACAAGCTCTCCTTGCTGCCCTCCGGCGTGGTCCGCGGCAAGCTTTCCGTGATCGGCAATGGCGTCGTCGTCGATCCCTGGGCCTTCGTGGCCGAGGTCGACCGGATCGCCGAACAGGGTGTGAAGATCACCCCGGAAGTCGTGAAGATCGCCGAGACCGCCGCGCTGATCCTGCCGATCCACCGCGAGCTGGATGCCCTGCGCGAGAACCGCGATGACGGCGAGGCCATCGGCACCACGCGCCGCGGTATCGGTCCGGCCTATGAGGACAAGGTCGGCCGCCGTGCCGTGCGCGTCATCGACCTGGCCGACGAGGCGGCGCTGCGCGCCCGCGTCACCGAAATCCTGCACCATCACAACGCCCTGCGCCGCGGCCTGGGGCATGAGGAATATCCCGCCGGCAAGCTGGTCGCGGAACTCCTCGATATCGCGCCGAAAATCCTGCCCTATGCGGCCCCGGTCTGGCGCGTGCTGAAGAATGCCAACGATACCGACCAGAAAATCCTGTTCGAGGGCGCCCAGGGCGCGCTGCTGGACGTGGATCACGGCACCTATCCCTTCGTGACCTCCTCCAACACCGTCTCCGGCCAGGCTTCGGCGGGCACGGGCGTGGGTCCCAAGGATGTCGGCTATGTGCTCGGCATCGCCAAGGCCTACATGACCCGCGTCGGTTCCGGACCCTTCCCGACCGAACTGTTCGACGAGAACGGCCAGCGGCTCGGCGAACGCGGCCATGAATTCGGCGTCGTCACCGGGCGCAAGCGCCGCTGCGGCTGGTTCGACGCCGTGATCACCCGCCAGACCCTGCAGGTCGGCGGTGTCGACGGTGTCGCCCTGACCAAGCTGGACGTGCTGGACGGGTTCGAGACGATCAAGGTCTGTGTCGGCTACGAGCTCGACGGCCGCCGCCTCGACCATCTGCCCGCCGGCAAGGAAGCCCAGGCCAAGGTGACACCGGTCTATGAAGAGCTGGAAGGCTGGCAGGGTTCCACCGCCGGCGCCCGCTCCTGGGCCGATCTGCCGGCCGAAGCGGTGAAATATGTCCGCCGCCTGGAAGAACTCATCGAATGCCCGATCGCCCTGGTCTCCACCAGCCCCGAGCGCGAAGACGTCATCCTGATGCAGGACCCGTTCCGGGGGTAAACCCCTTCTCCCCGACCGGGGAGAAGGTGGCCGAAGGCCGGATGAGGGGCGCGCGGCAAGGCCGCGCTTGAGAAGAGTCGTGAGTGAATGCGCGCTGCGCGCTCTGCGGTGCTTTCGCACCGCCCCCTCAGTCCGCTGTCGCGGACAGCTCCCCCGCAAGCGGGGCGAGCCCTTGTCATCCGGATATTTCCATTTTTCCCGGCCGGAGCCCGGCCTTGGGCCGGGCGCAGAGCCGGGACCGACCGCGCGTCATTTCCAGCGATGAGTCTCCCGTTGGTCCCGGACAGCGCTGACGCGCTTCCGGGAAAAATGGTGGGGGGCGAGAGAGCGATGCCTAAACCGCCGCCACACGCACCTTCCGCCGCGGTTGCAGTCTGTCCTTCCAGGCCAGGGCTGGCTTCTCGACGGTTTCGCGCAGGACCCAGCCGGCGAGGATGGCGGCGGGGGCCATGATGAGGGCGAGCTGGGTCGTGTTGAGGCCCGGCATCAGGGCGAAGGCGACGAGGCCGATGGGCCAGTGCAGGATGTAGATGCCGTAGGAGACGTCTTCCACATTGCGCACGGCATGGCCGATCCGGCCGCCGATATGCGCATGGCCGAGCCACAGGAAGGCCGAGGCCAGAAAGATGTCGAGCATCATCCAGCCGATGGCCAGTTCGTGGGCGGCCAGCGCGGCCACGCCCGCCAGGGCGATGAAGGCCGGAGTGATGCGCACAAGGTCGCGGGCGGCGAAGAAGAAGGCGCCGATCATGAAGGCCGGGCCGAAGCGCGCCAGCGTGGTGATCGTGCCTTCGCCGATGCCGGTATAGCCGAAGGTGGCGACCAGGGCGCCGAAGACGCAGGTCAGCGCGGCCCAGAACACCACCAGGCGCCGGTCGGAATACAGCCCGATCAGGGCCAGGATGCCGACACCCAGATAGGCCATCAACTCATAGCGGATCGTCCAGAGCGGACCGTTGGCGCTGTGCCCGACGGGAGAGTTCTCGAACGTGCCCGGCAGGCCGGCCAGCGGATCGACCTGGCCGATCAGCTTCAGCGGGAAGGCCCAGGTTTGCGCGCTCGACCAGTATTCCGCCTGCGAGAGCGCGGTGAAGAAGGGGTAGACGGCAAACACGACCAGCACGGCGGCGATCAGGCCCGGGAAGATGCGGAAGATGCGCGCCATGGCATAGCGCGAGATCTCTTTCGTCTTCATCGCACTGGCGGTGATCATATAGCCGGACAGGATGAAGAAACCGTCCAGCGCACACTGTACGACGAAGTCGACCGTCAGGCTCCAGGTGCCGGTATAGGGCTTGCCCAGCGGGATCAGGATGGCGTGTCCGTACAGCACCATCAGCGCGAAAACGATGCGCATCGCGGTGAAATTGTTGGACTTGTCTTCAAGACGGCCAAGGCCGTCGCGGAACAAAAAGCCGAACTTGCTCATATGATCCCACTCCCGGTTATCCCCGGTCGCGGTGCAAGCGGCGTGCGGATGGGCGATGCTGGCCAAATCCGTAAACGAAACATGAAGATAGCCCGGCGTATTCGAGGCTTTCCGGTAACCGGCTCTCAAAACAGGCCACCGGGCTGACCCAAAACGGGATGGAATGCCAAAGGCTTGGCCTTGCCTTCGCCTCGCAGGCCCCTAGACTTCGCGCCAACGCTTGAGAGGGGATATGTCATGCGGGTTGATCGTTTCGGAGTGTCTGCGCTGGTTCTGGCTCTGGTTCTGGGGGCGTGCGCGCCTGCCGGTGAGGAGCAAGCCGACGCGCCGGCCGGAGAGGCGCCCGCTGCGGCGCCGGACGCTGCTGAGGGCAGCGCCGCCACGGACACGGCGATGGGGCAGGACGATTATCCCGTCTCCTCTGCCGAAGAGATCCATGACCGCACGTTCACGCTCGACACCCATGTCGATATCGGCCCGGGCTATGGCACCGATGCGCTCGATCCGGGTGAGCACACCCACGCCCAGGTCGATCTGCCGAAAATGGTCGAGGGCGGGCTCGATTCGGCTTTCTTCATTGTCTATGTCGGCCAGGATGAATTGACCGAAGAGGGCTATGCCGCCGCCCGCGAGGCGGCCGAGGAGAAGTATCGCGGCATCTCGCGCATGCTGGCCAATGATCCCGACCGCATCGCCCTGGCGACCACCGCCGACGAGGTGGAAGAGATCGCCGCGTCCGGACGTCTGGTCGCCCTGATCGGTATGGAAAACGCCTATCCGCTGGGGCCAAGCGTCGACGACGTGCCCATGTGGGCCGAGCGCGGCGTGCGCTACATGTCGATCACCCATTTCGGCAATAACCAGTTCGGCGGCTCCTCCAATCCCGACACCGAGGCCGGCGAGCCGGCAGAGGATCCGGGCTTGAGCGATCTGGGCCGCGAACTGGTCGCTTCGCTGAACGATCACGGCATCATCATCGACGTCTCGCATGTCGGCAAACAGACCATGCTGGACGCAATCGAGCTGTCGCGCGCGCCGGTCATGGCCTCGCATTCAGGCGCCCGCGCCGTTTACGACAATGCCCGCAATCTGGACGACGAACAGCTGCGCGCGATCCGCGACAATGGCGGTGTGGCGCACATGGTCGCCTTCCGCCGCTATATCGGCGACGTGCCGCAGGCCGTGACCGACGGTCAGCGCGCCCTGGCGGCCGAGCTGGGACTGGACACGCCGGAAGGCCGCGAGGCGGCGACGCCGGAAATCATCGCCGCCTATCGCGAGGGTCTGGCCGCGCTGCGAGCCGAGCATGGCGATGTCGATATTTCCGTGCTGGCCGATCATATCGACCACGCTGTCGAGGTCGCCGGGATCGAGCATGTCGGCATCGCGTCCGACTTCGATGGCGGCGGCGGTGTCGGCGGCTGGGAAGATGCCAGCGAGACCGCAGCGGTCACCGAGGAACTCCTGCGCCGCGGCTACACGCCCGACGAGATCGAGATGATGTGGTCCGGCAATATCCTGCGCGTGATGCGGGCCGTCGAGGAAGCGGCTGCGGCGGAGTAGGGCGAAGGCGCGATCTCCGTCTTCCCCCGCAAGCGGGGCGAGCCCGGTGTCAGGGCCCGGGTGGACCCTGGCCTGCCTGCCCCAGCCGTTCGAACAGGCGGGGCAATTCGCGTTCGCCCTCCAGCGTGACGCGCAGGGCGCGGCTGGTCTGGCGCGGCCTGAGCCAGCCGAGCTCCTGGAAACGGGTCAGCAGGGCCGCGCCTGCCCCGCCGGCGAGGTGATGGGTGCGTTCGCTCCAGTCCAGGCAGGTGCGGCAGGCGGGGCGGCGCGCCCGCATGAGGGCCGGCATGTCCAGGCCCAGCCCGTCCAGCAGGCCGTGCCCGCGATCGGTCAGTGCGACCCCGTCCGGGGCCAGCGCAAGGGCACCGCCCGCATGCAGGGCGCGATAGAGCGCGATGCCCATCTCGCCGGCGAGATGGTCGTAACACACGCGCGCCCGGCGCATGGCCTGGTCGTCGGGGCCGGGGCGGAAGGGCAGGTGGCCGCGTGACTGGGCGAGCCCCAGCAAGGCTTCCAGCGCCTCGGCGACCTCGGCGCCGGCCAGCCGCACATAGCGGTGACGGCCCTGTTTCTCGGCCGCGATCAGCCCGCCTTCGGCGAGTTTGACGAGATGGGCCGAGACCGTCGGCGCGCCGATGCCGGCCACACGCGCCAGCTCGCTGGCTGTCAGCGCCTTGCCGCTCATCAGCGCGGTCAGCATGGCGGCCCGGGCGGGGTCGCCGATCAGGGCGCCGATGCGGGCAATGTCCGGTCCGTGGCTCATGGCGGCGACGCTAGCATGATTGCGGCGGTTCCATACTTCGTTCCCGGGCGAAACATTGCCGGTGCGCCGGCCCTAGTCTCGCCCCGCACAAACACGAAGGAGTGGGGGCGATGAGCCTGTTATGCTGCATCCGCTATCGGATCGATCCGTTCAAGCGGGAGGCGTTCGAGACCTATGCCCGCGAATGGCTGCGCGTCATTCCGGTCTGCGGCGGCCGGTTGCTGGGCTATTTCATGCCGCACGAGGGCACGAATGACATTGCGCTGGGCCTGATCGAGTTCGACAGCCTGGCGGACTACGAGGCCTATCGTGCGCGGCTGCGCAGCGATGAGGGCGGCCGGGCCAATTTCGCGTTCGCCGAAGCGGAACGGCTGATCCTGGGTGAGGAGCGCAGTTTTCTGCGCCGGGTGGAGGCATGATCCTGGTCCTGTTCGAACTCGACCCGCCAGAGGACGGCCGGGAGGCCTATTTCGATCTGGCCGCGGCGCTGAAGCCGGAACTGGAATCCATCGACGGCTTCATCTCGATCGAGCGCTTCGAAAGCCTGGCTGTGCCGGGCCGCTATCTCTCCCTGTCCGCCTGGCGCGACGAGGCCGCCGTGCGCGACTGGCGCAACCGGACCAGCCATCGCAAGGCGCAGGCGGCCGGACGCGAGGGCGTGATCGCCGCCTACCGGCTGCGCGTGGCAGAAGTCATCCGCGATTACGGCCTCGACAACCGGACCGAAGCCCCGGCCGACAGCCGGGCGCTTCATGGCTAGCGGGGCTGCACGGAACGGTCTGCCGCGACGGCCGCCGCCTGTCCCGTCCGCCGCGGCAGGGTGAGGGCGGCGGCAAGGCCGAGGACAATCTGGAGCGCCAGGATCAGGAGATCGATCTGCAATTGCACGACCCCGGCCGCCGGGGCGATGTCTTCGGTCACGCCGGCGAAAATTCCGTTCACCGATCCGTGGAACAGGACGGCCGGCCAGAAGCTGCGGGCCCGGAGCGTCAGCCAGGCCAGCACGTAGGAATTGGCCACCAGGGTCGCGGGAAAGAGCATGAACCCGCCCAGAACCGGCGTTTCCGGGTAATTATAGCCGGCGAGGATGGATGGCAGGTGCCAGAAGGCCCAGACCAGGCCCAGCAGGACGATGCCGGCATGCAGGCCGAAACGGTCGATGACATGATCCTGCAGCACGCCGCGCCAGCCGAATTCCTCGCCCACGGCGACCACGCCATTCATGGCGGCAAAGAAAAGCGCAGTGAGCGCGACATTGCCGGCAAAATACAGCCAGTCCTGTTCACCCGGCCCCAATTGCCAGGGGCCGCGCAGCACATTCACGCCGCCGCCGTCGAAGGCGAAGAATGTGCCCTCGCCCCAGCCCAGCATGCGCACCAGGCCCAGCGTGACCAGGGCGAGGGCGGCCGGAAGCAGGCCCGCCAGGACCAGCCAGACCGGATTGCCCGGCCAGAAGCGGATGCGCCGGAAGGCGGCCCGGTTGAACAGGGCCAGATAGCCCAGCGCCCACAGGCCGGGCATGAACATGGTGACGATCAGCCAGGGGGCGGCAGCCCCGGATTCCAGATCGCCCACCACGGCGATGGCGGCGGCCTGGATCGACCAGCTGGCCAGGAAGAGGCTCAGAATGAAGACAAGGATGGTGCGTTTGCTCATCGTCATGACAAGCACTCCTTCAAAAAAACAGGGAGGTCGTTGGGGGGATCAGCCGCGGCGGGCGATCCGCCTGAGCGTCCAGATCGCCAGCGCCCGTGTCGCCAGGAAGGCCAGGGCCAGCGCGAAAAGCGTGAGGGGGAATATCCACACGCCCAGCAACTCGTCGGCCGTCGACGGATCGTCGATCAGGCCGATGAAGAATTCCGTCTCCGATCGCCACAGACCGGCATGCAGGGGATCGGCGATCTTGAAGGCGGCAACGCTGGCAACCAGACAGGCAGCGGCCCAGAGAACCAGGATCGCCGCGCCTGCCAGGACAGCCAGGCTGTGACCGGCTGCCGTGCGGATCAGCGCGTCCAGCATGTCGCCATAGCGGCGCGTGGTGATGGCAGTTTCCAGCCGGTGGGCGTCATACATGGCGCGGGCGTATGCGTCGGCGGGGCCGAGGGCGGCGACGACATCCTGCGGCGCGGTGCCGGCCTCGACGCGTTCGGCGATATGGCCGTCCAGTTCGGCCAGAATGTCGTCGCGTACACTGCCGGGCAGGCTGGCCAGCCCGTGCCGGACCTCGCGCAGCCAGGCCGTGGTGGCGGTGCTGTTATCGGCGCTGCTTGTCATCGCCGGTCTCCTTGATGAGCGCGTCGAGCCGCGCCCGGGTCTGTTGCCACTCCGCGACCATCGCCGTGGCAGCGGCCCGGCCGGCCGGCGTGATCGCATAGTATTTGCGGGGCCGGCCGTTCTCGGTCTCGGTCCGCCATTGCGCCGCCACATGGCCGGCAGCCTCGAGCCGGTGCAGCAGCGGGTAGATCGAGCCTTCCGCGACGTCCAGACCGGCCTCTCCATTGAGACGGTCGAGGATTTCCAGTCCGTAGAGCGGGGCGGGCCGCAACAGGCAGAGCAGCGCCATTTCGGCGAGACCCTTGTTCCATTGCGCCCGCCGGTTCGCCTCGCGGCGCGGGTCGGCTTTCTTGTTCATGCTTTGCTCTATATCTTGCAATACAAGATATAGTCAATATGAATTTCTAAAGACCGGCGGAATCCGGATTCTGAAGAAAAAATGAATACAATACAGGTGCTTGGTGCGTCTTTGAGGCGACGGGCCCGAAGAGCGGGTCGCCGTGCCGCCGGTCGGTCTCTTCAGCGGGTATCGCCCGGGTGTGGTGCCGCAGCGCGTTAAACCCGGCGCCTCCCGCAGTCCGGGTATGGCGGGCGGCGGGATGGCGTGCGAGGGTCCCGGCCAGCAAAAAGGGGAGGGGCGGAATGCTCCGCACGATCCGGACACTGGCCGCCGTTCTCGCGGCGATCCCGCTCATCGCCGGGGCGGCGTTGTCGCAGGCCGGAACGACGCCGCTCGACCGGGCGCTGGCGGCGCAGGACAGCGCGCCGCAGGAGCGCCGGGTGGAAGCCCGCCGGGCGGTCGAAGACGCCCTGCTGGACAGCACGCTCTACTTTGTGCGCCTGCCGGGGGCGGAGCAGGGCAGCCGTTTTCTGGTTGGCCGCCAGGGCGATCTGCCGGCCCTGTCGGGCTTTGACACGCCGGGCCGCCTCCTGCGCTGGGCCGAGGCCAATTTCACCGAGGAACAGCGCGAGCCGATGGGCGAGTTCAGCGGGTTGGCCGGCGGCTTTCTGGTTCTGCTGAACCAGCAGATGAGCGGCGAGGCGGTGTTGTATATCAATGCGGGTTACGACCAGCCGCTGGTGATCGATCCCGTCTTCCTCCGCTTTCTGGCCGCGCGGGCGCGCCAGGCACGTCAGGAGGTCACGCTTGCCCAGGGCGAGCCGGCGCCGGCGACCCCGCTGGAACGGCATGCCCATGCCCGGGCGCAGGCTGACGGTGGCGGCGAGACGGCGGCGGATCTGCGCCATCTGGTCGACGGTCAGCTTTTCTATGTGCCGCTGTATGCGCAGGCGAACAGCGGCAATGTGCAATCCCTGCCGCAGCAGGACAATGACGGGTCCGGCGGCGGCGACCGTCTGGCGCTGGAGGGCGAGACCCGCCCGGACGGCAGCCAGGTTTACCGGCTGGCCGTGTTCGACCGGCGCGCTCTGGCCGATGGTTATGCCGCGGCGTTCGAGGCGCAGCACGGCACGCCGTTGCGCTACCGGGTCATGCGCGGGATCGACCTGATGCAGGCGCTGCCCGCCAACATCCCCGTCGCCATCAATCCGGGCTCGCCCTACATGCTCGTCATCGCACCGGACGATCCGTCCGAGGACGGCGCTGCCGACTAGCGTCCCCTCTTCAGGGGAGGGTGCCGCACCGGCCCGGCGGCTAGTCTGGCTGGCGATGAAAGCCTTGCTGAAACTTCTTCTGCCCGTCGCCCTGCTGGCGGCTGTGATCGTCGCGGTAATCGTGCAGTCTGCACCGGCCTCGCTGCGCGTGGCGGGCGGCGTCTGACGGCGTCCCTCCGCCAGCGCTAGTGCCGCGTGTCCCCGCAGCGTGAAAAGGGGCGCAGTTGGGTGCCGTCGGGCAGGCGGCCATCCGTGACGACCGGGACGCCCTCGTCATTCTGGCGTTCGGCCCGGGTGATCGAGACCAGGCGCAGCGTGCCGTCGGCCTGCCGGTCCAGTTCCACCTCGACCAGGCCGCGCAATTGCCCGTCGGTTATCCCGTCGATGTAGCGCCCGGCCGAAAAGACCCACCCGCCGCCGAAGCCTATGCGTTCGGACCCGTCGGCCAGCGCTTTGCGGTCCGGCTGTCCGGCGACGGTGAAACTGCCGCCCGGCGCGTCGCCTTCGCCCAGATCATAGGCCATCTCGCCGATATTGGCGGAGCGATAATGGGGCGGTTCGGCGAGGATATGGATATCCAGCGTGCGCGGCACGCCGGCCGTATTGCAGCCCGACACGCCACTGGCCTGCAGTTCGGCATAGCGGCCGGAGATGTCCGGCCCGGCCGGATTCTCCACCGGCGGGCGCATCCAGGATTGCGCCAGGCTGGCGGCGAGTGTCATCGCCAGGATCATCGGTGCGTCCTCCCCACGCCTCATGCGCGGATATCAGACCCTCGCTCCGCCTTCCTGAATGCCGGCTGAATGCCCTGAACAGGGGAGTGACGATCCCCCGCACGCGGGCAATAGCGGAACCGGCCGAACCGGGTATTGATATCTGGCGGCGGGACAAGGGAGACCGGGATGAATCCAGCGATCGAGGCGGCCGTGCGGCCGGAACTGGCAGCGGGCGAGAAACTGTTGTGGACGGGGCGGCCGAACATTATCCGGCTCGCCTGGCTGCGCGGCGGCAAGACGGCGCTCTTCGCCATTCCCTGGACCGGCTTTTCCATCCTGTGGACCGGTATCGCCTGGCTGTTCTCCGCCGGGCGCGAGGACAGCCAGGTCTTCTTCCGCGTGGCGATGGTGATCGGCCCGCTCTTCTTCCTGTTCGGTATCTGGCTGTTCGTCTCCTCGCTGATCAAGGCCTTTGCCGTGCGCGGCACGCTGTATGCGCTCACCGACAAACGGGCGATCGTGCTCACCGGCGGCGGCCGGTCGCGCAGTTTCGGCGCCGGCGATCTGGGCTCGCTGTTCCGGCGCGGCACCCGCCGCGGCGACATCATCTTCCGCGATGCCCTGCCGCGGGGCAGCGGCGATCCGGAAGAGCAGGCCGGCCATCTCACCGATTTCGGCTTTTTCGGCATCGCCGACCCGCGCGGCGTCGAACGCCTGATCCGCGAGCAGGTCGTCAAGACCTGACCCGGTTGCCAAATTAGCGGCCGGCGTTCACGCTGCGCATCAACAGTTCCAAGGGTGTCCCTGCTCATGCGGGCAGGGGCTGAGGCTTCACCCTTAGGACCGGATCCGTGTCATGCCGGCATCGGGATGGAGCGCGTTACGTGTCGCAGTCGCTTGAAAATGCCGCCATTGCACATTTGCGGAATGGCGAGCGGATCATCGCGTTGCGAAAGGTGACGGAGTGTTCTGAGGGCTCGGCGGTTGATGGATGGCCCCCGCGTGCGGGTTTTGTCTTCACAAATCAGCGCGTGTTCGGTCTGGATATCGAAGGTGAAATCGACGAGTCGATCGAGCGCACTGAGGTGGAAGATTTTTTTGAGTTTCCCGACACGTCGCCGCCATACTTCCTACTCGGCCGACGGGGAGGGGGAACATTTGCTGTGACGGCCGTCCATGATGCGGCTGATTTCATAGCGTCAATCCGCCAGCATTACTCAGATTGTGCCGGATAATGGCTTTTGGTCTTTGCGCGCCAGCACTTTTCTGGCGGGCACGGAGGGGGCCCCGGGACAAGAACCTCATTCCCAAGCGCACTCGAATCGCTCCCGCAGACAGGCGACCGGCTTGCCAAATCACCGACCGGCGTCCACCCTGCGCATCAACAGTTCCAAGGGGTGTCCTGCCGTACGCGCAGGGCTGAGACTTCACCCTTAGGACCGGATCCGGGTCATGCCGGCGTCGGGATGGAACCTTGCCTTTCCCATGAGGCATTGATGCACCGTCCCGTGCCTGTCTGACCGTTCACGCGGCGAGGGCGGTTTGAGCGATCCCATCGACGACATCCTGATCGACGGTGAAACCGTGCTCTGGCGCGGTCAGCCGGATTTTGCCCGGGCCAAGCACCGGCCGAGCACCTGGCGTCAGCGCCGGCGGGGCCATCTCGTCTGGATCGCCGGATTTGCTGCGATCTTCGCACTTGTTGTGTTGGCCGGCGACCAGCTGCGCCTCGGCGATATGCGGTCCTGGCTGATCCTCGTCCTGGTGATCATTCTGGCTCTGCAGCTCTGGGCCTATTTTGCTCACAGTCCAAAACCGCAAGACCTCGTGACGGAACCGCCGACCTACATCGTCACTGATCGCCGGGTGATCGAGATCGCGGCGCCGGAGCTGCGCACGAGCGCCTTCGCTACAGGTGTCGCTGCCACCGCGCTGAAGCCGAACGGCGCAGTCTACGACGTCTCGGTCTATGCGCCCGTGGAAGACCTGCACATTGGCTTCCAAGCCATCGCCGACGGCCCCGCCGTCGAGAAACTCATCATCGAAACCCTCGCGCCCAAGCAAGGACCCGTGTCATGAACAAGCCCACCTCCCAATCGCAATTCGAGACGCCGCAAGTCACCACCGGGCCGCTGCCGGGGTCGCGCCGGGTCTATACGTCGCCGGCCAGCGCGCCGGCGCTGAAAGTGCCGCATCGCGAGATCGACCTGCACCCCACGGCGAACGAGCCGCCGGTGCGCGTCTACGATACGTCCGGCCCCTATTCCGATCCCGATCACAAGCTGGACGTCGAGCACGGCCTGCCGCGCCACCGTCTGGACTGGTACAAGGATCGCGACACCCGGGCCTATGAGGGCCGTCCTCTGTCGCCGCTGGACAATGGCGGGGCGACCGGCAAATACCTCGCCCGCGAATTCCCGGCTCGCCACCAGCCCTTGAAAGGCACGGACGGCAAGCCGCTCACCCAGTATGAATTCGCCAAGGCCGGCATCATCACGCCGGAAATGGTCTATGTCGCCGAGCGGGAAAATCTGGGCCGCAAGGCTGCCGTGGAGGGTGCCGCTGCACGCATCGCCGACGGTGAGAGCTTCGGCGCCTCCATCCCGGAACACGTCACGCCGGAATTCGTGCGCGACGAGATCGCCCGCGGCCGCGCCATCATCCCGGCCAATATCAACCACCCGGAACTCGAGCCGATGATTATCGGCCGCAATTTCCTCACCAAGATCAATGCCAATATCGGCAATTCCGCCGTCGCCTCCAGTGTCGAGGAAGAGGTGGAGAAAATGGTCTGGGCGATCCGCTGGGGCGCCGACACGGTGATGGACCTCTCCACCGGCAAGAATATCCACAACACGCGCGAATGGATCCTGCGCAATTCGCCCGTCCCGATCGGCACCGTGCCGATCTA
>Ga0189275_100244_pt1 | contig 47853 bp, 46 predicted proteins | sample N19A6minimetaG_FD_130329 | JGI IMG/M metagenome (GOLD analysis project Ga0189275, IMG submission 130329) | Marine microbial communities from the Costa Rica Dome - N19 A6 mini metaG | ecosystem: Environmental > Aquatic > Marine > Oceanic > Photic zone | place: Costa Rica: the Eastern Pacific...
AGGTGAGGTCCGGTGCTACGTCCGGTGCTTCCCATCAGTGAAATGCGAGACCCACGGGGAACAATCTGTCCTTTTTTGACCAAAAGACGGCTGTTGTGCGCATAACGCGTGAATTCGCCATCACTGTGGGCGATTTCAACCAGATAGCCGTAGGCGCCTCTCCAGCCGGAAAATGAAACGATCCCATCACGGGCCGCAACAACGGGCGTGCCAGTGTTGTTGGCGATATCAATGCCTTTGTGCATGCGTCCCCAGCGCCACCCATAACCAGAGGTGAAAACCCCCTTGGTGGGCCACTGGTAACCAACAATCGGCGGCTTGAGGCTGTCGGGCTGATCGGCTGAAGACGACAGGGGGCGCTCAGGCCATGCAGCACCTCCACTGCTGAGGGGGCGTACAGCCAGGAGTGACTGACCGGAAGTGGCTTCAGCGATCTGCAGTTCCTGGCCAATCGTCAAAGCAGTGAGCTGAAGGCCTGGATTCCAACTCAACAGCTGCTGTTGCGTCACGCCGTGGCGTTTGAGGAATGACGCCAGAGAATCTCCGGTCTTGATTTTGGCCGTTGCGCGAAGCGGAGGTGGGGCAACCAACGGAATCGTCTCACGTTCACTGGAGCGGTTGAGTGACGACAACGTCACGGCAACAACCCGTGCAGAGTCCGGCAGGGAAAGCCAACTCTCTTTTTCAAAAACGTGGGAGCTTGGCACGTTGTTCAACGAGGCCAGCTGCTCACGATCAAGCTTTAACAGCTCGGCATAACGCCGCAGGGACGTGGCACGAACAACTTGGAACCAGACCTGACTGCTGGAATCGACTTTGCTGACAACAGCAACGGGATTATTCGGGGAGAGAGCTGGCAGAGGGGGCAGCTCGGCAAGATCAAAAGTGGTGTTATCGGCAATCCCGGGCAGAGAACTCCACAGACCCAGGGACAGAACAGGGGTTACAGCAGCTGCCAGAGCAAGCGTTGCGCGCATGAAACCACTAAGACGCGTTGAAGGTAACGAGCCGAACATCCCCGCGCAAGGGGGTTTGGAGCAGTGGTGGGATCACCACAACCGCAACTGTTGTCCAGCCACGTAGGTCACCAGGGCGCAGGCCACGGAAAGATTGAGGCTGCGAACACCTCCCTGGCCTGCGTCATCAGCAGCTCCAGGCATGGGGATCGTGAGGATGCTGTCGCAGGCTTCGCGAACCGGTTCCGGTAGCCCCGTATCTTCCCGGCCGAAGAGCAGAACATCTCCCCGTTGAAACGTGAACGAAGAGAGCGATGAACCACCACGACGACTGCAGCCGATCAACCTCTGCTCAGGACGAAGCTCAGCTTGAAACTCGGCAAAGTTCGAAAAGATGGAAAGCTGAACGTGGGGCCAGTAATCAAGTCCAGCACGACGAACGCTCCGATCATCCACCTTGAAGCCGAGGGGTTCAATCAGGGTCAACGGCACCCTGAAGGCCGCCGAGGTGCGGGCGATGTTGCCGGTGTTCGGAGGGATCTGAGGTTCGAACAGGGCAATCCGCAGGGGGGCGATCTCAGTCATGGCACCACCTGGCCAAGGGCATGAAGATCAAGTGCACGACCCTGGAGAACGAGCCAGGCAGCGTCAGCAACTGGGTCAAGTGCCTGCGCGAGGGTTCCAAGACGATCACGGAACAAGCCTCCGATGCGTGTTGGGGGAACGACGCCCCAGCCTGTCTCTTCGATCACCAGAACAAATGTGCAGTGCGATGCCCTGATCGAGGCGATCAGCTGTTCACAGAGGTGATCCCACTCCTGAGCAGTGAGGTCCAGGTGGTGGGCAACAAAGCCACCGAGGGCATCAATCAGAACAGATTGCCCAGGAGCCAGGCCGTTGATCACGCTCACCAGCTCTGCCCCACATTCAGAAACGCTCCAATGGTCGGGCCGACGCTGCCGGTGGGCCTCCAAACGCTTTTGCCAATCACGATCATCCGGCCGGGCGGCCGCCGTGGCGATGTAGGTGACAACGGGGTGGTGTTTCAACAGGTGCTCAGCCCAGCGGCTCTTGCCACTGCGGGTTGGCCCACTCACCAGGATCAGCCGGCTGTTCTGGCCGGCAACGAGGGGCTCCACTGTGGGGGAGGGGTCAACCACTGCCATTCATTCCCTTCAGAGTCGCGACGGAAGACGGAGACACACGGTTGAGGTACCTGAAAATCCAATACTTGAAGATCGTCGCCAACACCACCGGGAATGTCGCGATGAAGAGGTTGACGAAACTTTGGCTGGAGGGAAGACCGAAATGCTCGGCAATCCCTTCCAGCAAGACCTGCCAACCTTCCGGGCTGTGGTATCCGACGAAGATGTCGGTGAACAGGATGATGGCGAAGGCCTTGGCGGAATCACTCAGCCCGTAAACCGCCTCATCAACAAATCCACGCAGAACACGCAGTTCATCACGGCTCAGAAAACACACCGCGGCGAAAGCGATCAGGCCCGCCAGATCCGCAAACACATTCTTGATCGCCTTGAGACTGTCCTCATCGGCATCGTGCTTGAGCTCAGTCGCCTTTTCGGTGAGCTTGTCGCGCAGCGCACCATCATCAAGGGGCTGCACGCCCTTGAGGAAGGCATCGAATTCCAGTTCTTGCTTGTAGAGCCGAAGTTTTTCAGCCGCCTTCTCTTCCAGCTGAGGCTTGGGGTAGCTCAGGAAAGGGAGTTCGGGGGAAAACTGATTGACCGCAGGCGAGATCAGATAGGTACCAGCAATCTGCTGAACAAGAAGAGGAACCAGAACGAGCAGAAGCAGAACCCTCAGGGAAATCAGCGTGCTGTCCCGCCGGCGTCGATACCCCGCCACGACGCTGTCTTCCGTTGAGGGATCCAACTGGAGGCGAATGCTGTCGAAGACACCCAGAAGCGATCGGGGGAGGGCATCCGGTGAGCGGCTGATCGACGGCAAACTGCTGGATCGTCGCGATCCATAGCGGCTCACGACGGATTCAATCAGTTGAAGTTGACGCAACTCCTGGGAATCCAGTTGGCCCCGTTGTTTCGAGAGAGTTGCTGCTGAATTGCGGCAGATGGCCAGCGCGGTTTTGAAGCGGCGAAGAATCGTGGTCTGAACAGAACGCGGCACGGAAAGCTTGAGCTCCGGCCGAATCTGCCGGTCGCCGTAGTACTCCAACTCCAGGCTTTGGATGAGCAGAGCCGCCTCGTAGCCACGTTCAAGATCACTGGAGAGCTCGATCGCTTGGCTGTTGCTGAACAGGTTGATCCAGTTACGGCGGCTCATTGCAGTCGGCTGATCGCAGTCGGGTCATCAGCGCGAGAACACCCACCAAGTGGCCATAGGAATGATGGTTCCAAGCACCAACAGGATGATCACCCACTTGGTGGCATCGCTTTCGGCGGTTTCCGCCTTGGTGGGAATGTTGGTGGGCAGGGTGACCCGTTCGATCTCCTTCGGAGGGCCTGGATCCTCGCCACCCGAGAGAACGGTTGAAAGTCGGGTGAGTCCATCAACGGATGCCTGGCGATAACGATCGCCCTCCCTCAGGGGCACAGTCATCGTTGTACGGGCGGTGCTCTTCAGCAGGCTGGGAGGAAGCTGTGCCTCAAGCTCCTGATTGGCCACCACAGCGGAACGCTTGTTCGAGGCTTCGATCAACATCAGCAGCAAGGGATTGCCGCTGGGTGAGCTCCACGTCTCGAGGAGTTCCTCACCGAAGCTGTTCAAGGTGATGCCGTAATCCAAACGCCGCAGCGTGATCAGGCGGGCATCGACCCGTTGATCTTCAAAGCTGCGTAATTTCGTTTCCAATTCACCACGGCTGGCGCGGCTGAACACATCGGCATCGTCGATCACCAATGCATCCGGCAGGCTTTCACCCAGGGCACCAGGTGAGATCGCCAGGCTGGCTGGGGCCCAGAAGAGAAGACAGACCCCGAAACTGAGCAGGCTGGCCAACAGGCGTCGGGCGGAACGGGGCATCCCTTCAAGCGTCATGACTGCCTCAGTCTGCCGTTAGCTGTCCAGCATGTCGCGGTTCAAAGCTGCAATTGCCTCAACAACCATGCGGGCTTCGTTGTCGGGCAGAGTCATCTGACGGGTGAGCTGTTCGAGGAGATCGGTTTCCTCCACTGTGATCTTGCGGTCGGCATGCACCAGATGCGCTGCCACAGCCAGGGCGGACTGCTGCTGAATTCGATTGAGCTGAGGCAAGGCGGACGTGATCAAGCCCTGAACGCCCTGCTCCCGCAACAGCAACAGCAGGCGGTCAAACAATTCACCCATGGCAGCTTCAGAGCTGTCGCTGTACAGCGATCGGTTCTCCAGCTGACGGCGCAGGGCATGGGCCTCATCCCGCCCCAGCCTTCCATCACAGGCAACAGCGGCAAGGGCAACAGCAGCAAAAGCCTCGGGAGTCGTCATGGCAGAGACGCACATGTCCGTATTTGAGCAGGATGATTGCGTTCTGACAGCACCCTCTGTTGATGCCAGGTCCCGCCCGAGCTGTTCTGATCTGTGCGCTTCTGTTACTGGGTCTGACCGTGACCAATGCAGGGGTAGCGCAGACCGTGACACCGGACTTTCAACGGGCCGAAGTTCTGGCGGGGATGGCAGCGGTGGGCCTGATGCTGGTGGCTGTGCTGTGGACACGGGCGAACCCCAAGTCAGCAGAGAAAGTTCCGTTGCAGGGGGAACAGGGACTTTTGATGGCGGATCAGTTCAGCGAAAACCAACAACAGGAGCTGGCCTGGGGCAGCCACATGCTGTTGACGGCGACGCCAGCGGCATCCGTGCTCGTGTTCTGGCGCCATCAGGTTGTGCTGCGTCGGGGCCTGATCAATCAGGAGGCTTTCGAACCAGGAGCGATCACCCAACGGGCCATGGAGCGTGAGCAAACCATCTCCTTGGTCAACACAACGCTCTTTCCAGGCCGAGCGGAATTCGACGCGATGCTGCCATCACTTCCCGCCATCGTTGTTTGCCCGATGGGGAAGGAGGGGGCTGTGATCGTGGGGGGATGGTCGCCCCGTTGTTTCACCCGCTCCGATGAGCGATGGATTGAGGGCTGGACCCAGCGGCTCAGAACGACACTTGCGGCCGGCGAGGCTTCTCCTGTGCAGCCGGACTCAGCTTGATCGTCGATTCAACCCTCGCTCCGGCTTGGCCGAAGCGGATCGCACCGTCGTCGGAAATCTTGGCCTCCATGCGCGAAGCCCGCGTGATCTGCTCCGGTTCGGTCCGCTGCAGAACCACATCGCCATCAGCGACAACCCGTTCACTCCGCCAGTTCCAAGCGCAGCGTTGGGCCGTCAATGTTTCCAACGTCTGCTCAACGCGACATGAGTTGGAAATGATCACGGTGCCAGTGCGCTGATCAAGCTTGAACCCCCTCCCCTGCACCTTGCTGTTTTTCAACTCAGCCTGAATGGGTTGATCGGATTCAAGTTGCTCCGCCGAAAACAGCCAACGCGTCCGGCCGGCAGTGATCCGACCGCGGTCGCTTTCCAGCACCAGCGTGACCGGTTGTTGTAGGTCGAGGTAACCCTGGCGGGTGTTGCCATCCAGTCCTGAAGCACTGAGCGTGCGGCCATCGCTGCGGATGGCCTGCACCGGTCCAGGCGCCTGGAACAAACCACTCTTCAGATTCCAGGTTCCATGTCCACCCCGCACCACTGTTGAAGCAGCATTGGTGCCATCAACACGGTTCAGCTGGGTTGGGCCCTTGAACTCCAGCACCTCGGTGTCCTGCTGGAACACCAGCTCGCGTGAGCGGATTTGCGCCTTGCCATCATTGGCCTTGGGCCGTTGATTGATCACCATTCGCGACTGCGATGGCGTCCAAATCAGATTGTCTCCCTCAATCGTCAGCCCCCGTTGGTTCAACTGCCGCAGCTGCACCGATCCTTCAAGAACGACGAGCTCTCCATCCCGCAACATCGTGGCGAGATCGGCGGTGATCCTGTAGTGAGGTTGATCATTCCGATAGAGAACGCCCTCGGGACGTCGTGCACGGATGGTTCGACTGCTCAGGTCGTAACGCGCCTCGGGGCTGGTGAGATCCCAGCCACGATTGCCATCGTCGGCCCGGTGGCTCAAATCCAGCGACCGGAAGACAAAGGACGGCGTTGGTTCAAGCGCAATCGGTCGCCGCGTTGTGCACCCGGTGAGCCATGCACTCGCCACAAGGGCTGCTGCCAGACCACAACGTGACAAGCGACCCAGCATGCTTTGTTCAGAGCGGTTCATCCAGTTCCAACCGCTGCATCACCGGTGTTGGCTTCGGCAGCGCGGAACCGCTGCACAGCCTGCCCCAATTCAGCTGTTTCGACCAGTTGTCTGGATCCAAGCGTTCCCCAAGTTGAGACAGGATCCGCTCGCTGAGGTCGGGCAAGAGCGGGGCAAGCAGGAGTCCAACGATGCGGGTGGTTTCCAGCACAGCAAACAAATCCTCGGCCACGCTCTGCTCTTGACCGGGCTCCTTCATGCGACTCCAGGGAGCCGTGTCATTGAGATGACCGTTCGCGGCAATGGCCAACTGAAGGATCGACTCGGACGCGGTCTTGAACGCGAGCTGCGGCATCGCCTCCATCACCGTGCTGACGGTTTCCGCAGCCTTGAGGGCCAGGGGATGGTCAGCACTTGAGGCTGCTCCTGCCGGGGGAACGCCGTCATCGAACCATTTGCGCGCCATCGACGAGGTGCGATTCAGCAGGTTGCCGATGGTGTTGGCCAGATCGTTGTTGACCAGATCAACAAAGCGTTGCTGTTGGAAATCGCCGTCGTCTCCGAATTGGATGTCGCGCAGGAGGTACCAACGAACGGCATCACTGCCGCATCGCTCCAGCAACAGTTCGGGGTCCAGCACATTGCCGAGGGATTTGCCCATCTTCTGGCCCTCACGGGTGAGGAAGCCATGGCCGAAAACCTTTTGCGGCACCGGCAGTCCTGCAGACATGCACATGGCAGGCCAGAACACAGCGTGGAAGCGAAGGATGTCCTTGCCGATCACGTGCACGGAGGCGGGCCAACCGCAGGAGGCGAGCCGATCGAGCGATACCGCTTCTCCATCATCAAGAAGTGCTGTGAGATAACCCACCAGGGCATCAAACCAGACGTAGAAGGTGTGGCCTGGATGGTCGGGTACCGGAAGTCCCCAGGACACATTCACCCGCGAAATGGAGAAGTCGCGCAGACCTTGAGCGACGAAGTTGCGCACTTCCTGTCGTCGGCTGGCTGGGGCGATGAAGTCATCGCGCGCCACCAACTCCTCTATGGCGGATTGATAGCGGGAGAGCCGAAAGAACAGGTTCTCCTCATCGCGCCACTCGAGAGGCTTGCGATGGATCGAACAGGAGGGCGACTCCGCTTCGGCCGGATCATCCTTGTATTCCTCGCAATCGACGCAGTACCAGCCGGTCTGCTTGCCGACAACGATGTCGCCGGATGCCTTGACCCGTTCGTAGAACTGTTCCACCAATTCCAGGTGGCGCGGGTTGGTGGTGCGCACAAAGCGATCGTCAGAAATCCCCCACTGATTCCAGAGATCGCGGTACCGGCTGCTGACTTTGTCGCAGTGGTCCTGGGGGCTCAGCTGCTGACGTTCTGCCGTGCGCTGAATCTTCTGGCCGTGCTCATCAACACCGGTCACGAAGGTCACCTTCTCCAGCTGCAGCCGCTCAAAGCGAGCCAAGGCATCACAGGCCAGGGTCGTGTAAGTGCTGCCCAGATGGGGACGATCGTTGACGTAATAGAGCGGAGTCGTAAGGGTGTAAGGCATCAGAAAAGTTCGAACTCCGCTGCACCGCAGCGACGACAGACTCTAACGAGCATGCCCATCTCGCTCCACGCCAAACAGCCCTCCTCATGACGCACCGCGACGTGGTGGTCTGGGGTGGTGGCTGCGGCGGCGTTGCTGCTGCACTGCAGAGCGCAAGATCAGGAGCAGACACGACACTGTTCACCCCCGGCCCCTGGCTGGGGGGCATGGTGAGTTCAGCAGGAGTCTGTGCCCCGGATGGCCATGAACTCACCTGTTGGCAAACCGGAATCTGGGGCGCCTTTCTGCGGCAGTTGGAGTTGGAGGAGCCGAGCGGGCTCGACCACAACTGGGTGAGTTGTTTCGGATATAGGCCGCAAACAGCCGAACGGATCCTGCAACGCTGGGTGGCGGCTGAGCCCAGGCTGGACTGGCGTCCCCACTGCAGGCTGGAACAGGTTCACGGCCAGGAGAGTCGCCTCCAGTCTGTGGAGATCCACAGCGCCAATGGCGTCGAAAGCTTTTCCGCCGACATGTTTGTGGATGGCAGCGATCTGGGTGACCTGCTTGCCCTGTCGTCCGCCCCCTACCGCTGGGGGTGGGAAGCCAAGGAGATCTGGGATGAACCCAGCGCCCCCGAGCAGTCCCGGCTTGAGAGCGACGCATTCTTTCAAGAGCAAGCGATTCAGTCACCCACCTGGGTGGTGATGGGCCAATTGCATGGGGAACTCGCTCCGCGCCAAGCCGCAGCGATCCCGCGGATTCCGTTCGATCGGAGCACCGCCAGCTTCGGCCTCGAGAAAACCATCACCTATGGCCGTCTGCCCAGCGGCCTGGTCATGCTCAATTGGCCCCTTGAGGGCAACGACTGGCACCACAGCCTCGATCGAGCCCTCAGTGCTGATGGCGAGGTTCGTGCGGAGCTGGCCCAGGAGATGCAACGGCACAGCAAGGATTTCCTGGCGGCCCTGGAGGAATGCAGCGGTGGTTGGATCACTGCCGGTAACGCCTTCCCGGGAGCCGATCCCAGCCTGGCGTTGATGCCGTACTGGCGAGAAAGCCGGCGGCTGATGGGTCGCACAACGGTCACGGAACGCGACCTCTTGCCGATATCCAAACAAGCCTTGCGGGGACCGCTCCCCATCGATGCCCAGGGACGCTGCACCAGCATCGCTGTGGGCACCTATGCCAATGACCATCACTACCCCGGCGACGACTGGCCCCTCGCCCCGAAAAGTATTCGTTGGGGAGGACGTTGGAGCGGTACGCCCTTCTGCATCCCCTTCGATGCCCTGATCACAGACTCAATCCCCAACCTTGTGATGGCCGAGAAAGGCTTCAGCGTCAGCCACATGGCCAATGGGGCCACGCGCCTGCAGCCTTTGATCCTCAATCTGGGCCAGGTGGCGGGTCTGGCGGCGGCTATGGCGGTTCGTCAGGGCTGTAACCCTGCTGATCTGCAAGTTGAGGCCATCCAGTCAGCCCTGATCCACGAGCCGCAGGCCCCTGCAGCAGTTCTCCCGATCTGGGACTGGCCGCTCTGGCATCCGCACTGGGTTAAGGCACAGGAGCAGGGCTTGGCTCAGGCTGAACACCTGGACGCCATGGGTCGCCTTTCAGGCCCAAGGGCCAGCATGCTGCTTCCCCCTGGCGTGAACCAGGCGCCAAATCAGCCCCATGAGGTTGGCCTCAGTGGCGTGCTCACCGGCAACCTCCATGAGGGCTACCACTTGGAAACCGCTGAGAGGATCTGGCCTCTGATCACCCTGGAACCGGCAATCCATCGCTGGCTATCCAACGAGGATCATTCGGGCCGAACCCTGAACCTCCGCGGCATTAAGAATCCCTGGGGGCCCTGGGTGCGGATCACTGGGGTTCTGGATCAAGCCAACTGAAGCTGCAGCTCACCGCGTACCGGGTCAGCCCGCCCCACCCTGAGTTCAAGAGCATCACCAGGAGCAGGGTCTGCTGCAGACACACAACCGACGAGATCCATGGCCAGCTCGCTCACATGAACCAGGGCCAAGCGATCATGCGGGCGCAGCCAGCGCAGGAACACGGCCGACCAAACGGTGTTCTGATGCTCGGCGAACCACACCTGCTGCCAGTGGCGCTGATCCTCACGGCTGATCTGAATGGATTGGCGCAATGGATCATCGAGGTCATCGATCACTTCCCGCAGACGCTCTTCATCCATCGGTGCCAGCGCCGAGAGCTGGGCAATGATCTGCCGGTGGGCGACGAGATCGGCGTAGCGTCGGATGGGTGACGTCGCCTGCACATAGGCCTCAAGCCCGAGGCTGAAATGGGGCATGGCTCGCGTGCCCTGCACGCCTCGGCTCAAGCAGCGCTTGATCGCCGCATCACGGGCTGGTCCCTCGGGGATTCGATCGAGTTCATCGCTGGAGGGCAGCTCCGCCGCAGGCTGACTGCGGAAGGGCAACGGCAGGCTGTGCTCTTGCCCAAAGCCGGCCACAACAGCTCCCATCAGCAGCATCGCTTCACTCACCATCAGACGGGAGGGTGAAGGGTCAATCACCTGCAGCGTCAAGGCTCCATCGCTGCGGCGGAAGCGTCCTTCAGGCCGGTCAAACATCACGGCTCCTTTGGAACGGCGCCAGCGCATGCGCAACATCAGAAGTCCCGAGAGATCCGAGAGGGCTTCATCCCCTGGGGGTGCCAACTCGATCAGCTCATCACCATCGGTGTAGCTGAGGCCGTAGCGGGGTCGGATCCAGCTGCGCGCAATCCGTTGCTCCGCCACAGCACCATCCTCATCGAGGCGAACGGCCACACTGAGGGCTGCACAGCGCTGTCCAGCCCGAAGACTGAGGGGACCGGCCGCCAGCTCCAGAGGCAGCATGGGCATCACACCCTCCGCCAGATACAAACTGGTGGCTCGACGTCTGGCTTCCTGATCAAGGGGGGAGTCAATGTCGATCAGACGGCTGGGATCAGCGATGTGGATCCAGATCCAATCGACGCCATCACGACGCTCCAGCGAGAGCGCGTCATCAATTTCTCTAGTGCCCGCATCGTCCAGGCTGTAGGTGGCCAGGTGAGTGAGGTCGATGCGTTGCTCATCCCCAGGTCGCTCTTCATTCGAAAGAGCAACAAGACGATTCGCTTCCTCCACCAGATCAGAGGGAAAACAGCGGGACCAGACGCTGCCCCTCAGGCCAATGGGCTCATTGGGATCGAGCAGCCCACGCACGATCAACCACTGCCGAAGATCGGCGGCATCTGATCCAATCGCCAACGCTGCCGACCACTGCTGGAGATCCAGGTCGGAACCCACCGCAGCGGGATTGTCTTTCAGCAACTGAATCCAGTGGCTGAAGCGCTCGTCCCAAACCGGGTCCAGCTCCAGGCGTTCATCGTCGCTGAGGCCACGCTCTGCCCGCAGCAATGCGAGCTGCCGTTGTTCATGTTGTTGCGCCTGCCGCTCAGCTCGGCGTTGGCGCCGCAGGCTGGCCCTCTCTTCGCGGGAGAGTGGCTGGATCAAACGGTCACGACGCCAGCGGAACAACTGTTGGTTTCCATGCAGCCAGGCCCACAGCGCTGCCAGACCAGCGAGGTTGAGCGGGGTCAACACCAACTCGCCCAGTTCGCAGAGGCTCAGCCGAGCCAATCCCCCCGGTTGATCCGTTTCCAACAGCTGCCAGGCCTCCACAACAGCCCGCGCTGATGGAGCGCTGTCCTGCACCTGCTCAGGGGCAGGTAGTTCACTGCCATTGAACAGATGCTCGGGATCGATGGCAATCAGATCGCGCAGGGGCAGGCCCTGGTCACGACGTTGACCACCAAAAGAAAGAACCGCCTTGCTGCCCTTGATGGACAGAAGACGGCCGAAGAGAGGAGAACCCTTGAGAACAACCGCGACGGTGTCTCCGGGTTGGATTGAATTGTTCAACGCCCGAGGATCAACCTTCGGGGTTCACAAACGGCAGAAGAGCAACGATGCGGGCACGCTTAACGGCGTTGGTGAGATCGCGCTGCTGCTTGGCGGTGAGGCCGGTGAGGCGACGGGGAAGAATCTTGCCGCGTTCGGTGATGAACTTCTTGAGAAGATCCACATCCTTGTAATCGATGGGATCACCGGGCTTGATCGGCGAAAGACGCTTCTTGAAGAAGGAGCTGGACATGACTCAGGAACGGATGGAGGAAAGACGGACCTGCAAGGTCACTTGATCTCCTTATGGAGCGTGGACTTGTTGCAGTGGGGACAGAACTTTTTGATCTCCAGCCGTTCGGTGGTGTTCCGGCGGTTCTTTTCCGTCGTGTAGCGAGACACGCCGGGTGAACGCTTGGCGGGATTGGACCGGCATTCGGTGCACTCGAGAGTGATCACGATCCGGACGCCCTTGTTCTTGGCCATAAAGGACGTTGCGCCGCAGGTGCGAAGCGAATTGACAAACATCGAGCTTACCCCCTGACCCGACAGGTTCAGAGCAGCTCCCCCAGAGGGGACTTCCTAAGATCGCGCGCTGTCTGGCTTAGATCCGATGCGGGTATCCATCTCCTGGCTGAAGCAGCTGGTCCAGGTGAATGAGTCCGTGGACGATCTCTCCGAGCGCCTCTCGATGGCGGGCTTCGAGGTGGACGACGTTGATGACCTCAGCGCTAGGGCCCAGGGCGTGGTGGTTGGCCACGTGCTGGAACGGGCGAAGCACCCCAACGCCGACAAGCTCAGCGTCTGCAGGGTGGATGTGGGAGCTCAGGACCCCATCCAGATCGTGTGTGGAGCCAGCAACGTGCGTGCCGGGATCCACGTTCCGGTGGCCATGGTCGGAGCCACCCTCCCCGCCGTTGGCTTGACGATCAAAGCCGGTGAATTGCGGGGTGTGGCCAGCAACGGAATGATCTGCTCCCTGACGGAGCTGGGCCTGACGGAGCAGTCCGACGGCATCGCCATCCTGGATGAGCTTGGGGAGTCGCTACCGGCCAACGGGACGCCCGTGGCGCCTCTGCTGGGACTCGACGACACCGTTCTGGAGCTGGCCATCACCGCTAATCGCCCCGACGGCCTCTCGATGGTGGGTATTGCCCGCGAGGTGGCGGCCCTGACCGGTGGCAGTTTGAGCCTGCCCGAGCTGGATCTGGATCCCAGCACCACTTCGCTTAACGCAGAACTGGATGGCTGCTTCTACTCGATCACCAGGATCGAGGGTGTGGACGGCTCCAAGCCCTCACCCACCTGGTTGCAGCAGCGCCTTGAGCGTGGTGGCGTGAACAGCGTCAATGCGGTGGTTGACGTCACCAATCTGGTGATGCTGGAGCAGGGGCAGCCCCTCCACGCCTTTGATGCCGATGCGCTTGAACAACTGACCGGGCAACCGGTGGACGCCAAGAGTTTTGCCGTCCGTTCCGCTCGCGATGGGGAAATTTTCGTGGGTCTGGATGACCAGAAGCGCACCCTCGACAGCCGTGTGCAGGTCGTCACCTGCCATGACCGGCCTGTCGCCGTCGCTGGTGTGATGGGGAGTCTCGAGAGTGGGGTGACTGCCGGTACGCGGAACATCTGGCTCGAATCCGCTCTGTTTGCTCCGCCGCGGGTCCGTCAGTCGGCCCGGGCCCTGGGTTTGCGCACGGATGCCAGCAGCCGTTTCGAAAAAGGGTTGCCTGTGGAAATGACCCTGCCCTGTTCGGCCCGTGCTTTGGCCTTATTGAGTCAGGAGTTTTCCTGCTCTGAGAGCGGCCGCTGGGTGGGCGGTAACGGGCCAGCAGAAGCGGAACCGGTTCTGTTGAGGCGCAGTGCCCTGCATCAACTGCTTGGCCCCCTCGATGCTGCCGATGGCCCGGAGGATCTCGATGACACCAGCATCGAAAACTGCCTGACAGCCCTCGGTTGCCAGCTCTCAGCCCATGAGCAGGGATGGCAGGTGATTGCACCGCCCTCAAGACGACAAGACCTTCAGCGTGAAGTTGATCTGATCGAGGAGGTGGCTCGTCTTGTGGGCTTCGATCGGTTTGAGGCTCACCTGCCGGATCCGCTGGAGCCCGGTGCCCTCACCCCGCGCCAGCAGGCGGAACGGCGCCTGCGGCAGCTGTTCTGTTCAACAGGGTTGCAGGAGGTCACCACCCTGTCTCTCGTCCCGGCTTCGGAGCAGGAACAGCGCATCGCCATCAGCAATCCGTTGTTGGCCGATACAAGCCATCTGCGCACGAACCTCTGGGAGGAGCACCTGCAGATCTGTGTTCGCAATCTGAAGGCATCACAGCGCGGTTGCTCTGTTTTCGAGATCGGCAACACCTACAGCGGTTCACCGGAAGCCGTCAGCCAGACCGCCATTCTTGGTGGCGTGATCTGCGGAGATCGACGCCTCTCTACCTGGGCCACCAGCGGCAAGCCGCAGGCGCCCGACTATTTCCAGGCCCGTGGCGTTCTCACCCGGGTGATGGAGGCCTTGCAGCTGGAGCTGTCTGACCGTCGCCTGACGGACGACGCACGACTGCATCCGGGTCGTGCCGCCACCCTGGTGTTGGAAGGACGCCCCTTGGGTTGTTTCGGTCAGCTTCATCCAGCCATGGCTGAGGAGCTGGATCTCCCAGAAGCCACCTACTTGTTTGAACTGGATCTGACACGACTGGTGGATGCTGCAACCCGCAGCAACCGTTGGACGCCGGCCTTCAAGCCCTACCCAACCGTGCCGTTCAGCGAGCGGGATCTTGCCGTCATCGTCGACCGATCCAGTGCAGCTGCTGATCTGATCCAAGCCATCCGCAAGGCGGGCAAACCCCTTCTGGAGCAGGTGGAACTTGTGGATCGCTTTGAGGGCGAACAGCTGGGCGACAACAAAGTGAGCCAGGCATTCCGTCTGCGCTACCGCGGCAAGAACGAGACCCTCACAGACGACAAAATTCAGCCTGTTCACGACAAGGTGCGTGCCGCTTTGAGCAAGCAGTTTCAGGCTGAGCTCAGGAGCTGACTCGTTTCAGCAGCGCCAACGATTCGAGGTGCGTTGTCTGGGGGAAGAAGTCCACGGGCTGGAGCCTCTCCAGCTCGTAGGGGCCTGATGGGGCGAGCAGTGCTTTGAGATCCCGAGCTTGCGTGGCGGGGTCACAGCTGAGGTAAGCCAGCACGGCAGGTGGCCGCTCAAGGATGCTGGCCACCACGCGTCGATCGAGCCCCCGGCGCGGGGGATCCAACACCAGCGCCTGACAGTCGTCCAGCTGAGCAGCGAGAAGGTCGGCCACATCGCCGGCATCAAAGGCACAGCGGGAGGAAAGGCCGTTGTGCATGGCATTCAGCCGGGCCTGCTCCACCGAGTCGGGGTTGAGTTCCAGACCATGAACATCAAAACCGGCCTTGGCCAGGGGCAGGGCAATGGTTCCGACTCCGCAATAGGTGTCGACCACCCGTGCGCCGGCGAACTGAGTCAAAAGCCAGTCTGTGAGGCGCTGAACGATCCGTTCCGCCTGCGGCGTATTCACCTGAACAAAGGTGGTGCTGCTGAGGGCGAGCTTGATGCCGCAGAACTGTTCCTCAATGGTGGGAACACCGGCGAGACAATGGGTGGTGCGACCGAGCACCAGGTTGTTGGCCTTGGGTTGAAGGTTGAGGCAGACCCCTTTCACCGCGGGCCAACGCTCCAGCCAGCTCTGTGCGAGGGCCTCAAGGCCTCGAAGCTGAGCATGGCTGCTGATCAGCGTGATCAACACGTCTCCTGTGGCGCTGGCCAGACGAAGCCCGAGGTGGCGGAGCCCCTGGGCTTCGTGCAGGTCATGGTCGGCCGGCCACCCCCCTGCATCCAGGTCCTGCTTGAGAGGCTCCACCAACGCGTCCAGGCGTGGATCGAGCACCGGGCAGTGATTCAGGTTGACGATCTTGTGGGTCTTCGGTCGGAAGTAGCCGGCCTTCAAGCGTCCGTTCTGGTCTCGCTTCAGAGGGATCAAGGCCCTGTTGCGGTAACCGAAGCAGCGTTCCGCATCAACAAGCGTGGGCTCAGGGGCAACGTCAATTCCCCCGATGCGCTGCAAGGTCTGTTGAATCTGCTGGGCTTTCCAACGGGTTTGGGCGGGGTCATCCAGGCGTTGCAAGGTGCAACCACCGCAGTCATCGGCAAGGATGCAGGGAGGGCGGCGCCGATCTGCGGAGAACGTGATCTGATCCACCCGACGGCTCAACCAGCGCGACTTCTGGCGTTGCTGCAGCTGGACCGTGGCGCGTTCCCCTGGCAAGAGATCAGGAACGACGATCACCCAGTTGTTCCAACGGGCCAGACCATTGCCGTCGCGATCCAGGTCAACAGCCGCGAGCTCGATTGTGAGCCCGGGTCGCGGTTCACTGCTGTTTGGGCTGTCGACTTTGGTCATGCTCTCGATTCCCTGCCATTGCAATGGCGTAACACCCGGGCGGTGATGGGTCAGGTGAACGGGTCGAGACCACTAAACTCCACGAAGCCTGCCCAGTTCCATGAGCGTTGTCCGGGATCTCATCCTCCAGGCCGATGACGATCTGCGGTATCCCACCAGCGGAGAACTCCGCACCATGGTGGATTTCCTCGACCAAGGCGCCATGCGCGTTTCTGTGGTCAAGGTTCTGACCGAGAACGAAAAAAAGATCGTCGACGAATCCGCCAAGCAATTGTTTGGTCGCAAACCTGAGTACGTCGCCCCTGGCGGCAATGCCTACGGTCAGCGCCAGCGGGCCCAGTGCCTTCGCGACTACAGCTGGTACCTCCGCCTGATCACCTACGGAGTTCTGGCCGGCAGCACCGAAATGATCCAGGAGATCGGCCTGGTGGGTGCTCGCGAGATGTACAACAGCCTCGGTGTTCCGATGCCCGGAATGGTTGAAGCCATGAAGTGCATGAAGGAAGCGTCCCTGTCGTTGTTGTCGGAACAGCAGGTGAAGCTCACGTCTCCTTATTTCGACTTCTTGATTCAGGGCATGCAGACGTCCACCTGATTCAACGTTGAACGTTTTCAAAAGAGCCGGGCCCTCGAGCCCGGTTTTTTATTGTCAGGTTGTCTTGATTAAGACCGTCTTTTAGACCTGTAATGAGCCCCAGACGAGACTCAAGAGACAATGATCTTCTTTTTATTTTCCGCCAATCATCTGTTGAAGTCGTGCCAGGCATCCTCTCGATGATTCGATCGGCCGCTCGAGGTCGTCAGGCCTCTGCCTAGTCCATAGGTCGACATTATTGAGCGGCCCTGGCCGAGGCCTCGCGATGTCAACTCGTCCCGGATGAGACATCAATCAAGACCCATATCAAGTCTATCCTGAGCTGCTTAATACACATCTCCTGCTTCAAGATGATCGAGAGGCGCGTGATTGAAGCTGTGGAGCGATCCCCGCATCAGCAGCCGGACACTGGTCCGGATTCGAGGCTTCCAGGCCCAAAAAGTGAGCCCTTATTGCGTACCTGTGTCTATTGCAGGTACGCAATGATGAAAACCCACTCTTTCAAACGGTTTTGCCGGTCACAGGCTGCCTCTGGACTGGCCGTGGACTACAGGTAAAGCTATCAAGACAATGGTTTTTGCAGAAGGAAGGGCGCTGCGACAATCTCGGCTGCGCAGCAAATAAAAACCACCATTTTTTGAATCTTGAGGATTAGCGCGCATTGCAGGCAAGACTCTTATTGGGTCCTGAAATGTGTCGCAATCAAGACCTGAGATTCTGTTTATCAAACTGCGAACGGATGATCGGATAGAACCATGGCGGCGCGATGGATTGCACGTCGGTTTGAACGCCTGATCTGGAAATTCCGGCTGATCAGCATCGTTCCGGTGGTACTGAGCCTGCTCGGAAGCGTTGGCTGCTTCGTAATTGGAGCGGTTGAGGTCTTCAACGCTTTCCTTGTGATCATGCGCCTTCCCTTCACGACCAAGAGCGTTGCGGCCAAAACCATCGCCCAGATGGTGGGAGGGGTTGATTACTTCGTAATCGGCATCGCACTGCTGATCTTTGGCTATGGCATCTACGAACTGGTGATTTCAGACCTTGATCCAAGCCTGGAGGGTAGCGAGGAGCAGCACACCAACATTCTCTCGGTGAACAGCCTCCAAAGCCTGAAGACCAAACTGTCCAATGTGATTGTTGTGGGGCTGATTGTTGCGGCGTTCAAAAAGACCATTGGCTTCGAGGTGAACGACGCCACTGATCTATTGGCGCTGTGTGGTTCCGTGGCCATGTTGGCCCTCAGTGCTTGGTTGATTGTTCGAAGCCACGGAGCCAGTCATGATTGACAACGCAACCATCTCGGGCAAGACGCAAATCTGGACTTGCCTAGCGTCTCAGTCGCGACAAGCGGTCAACGGTTTCTGTACAGCTCACGCAGCAGCCGATAGGCCTCATTGAGTCGGCGCATCGCATCGGTGGAACCACCCGCATCAGGATGTTCTTCGAGCGCCCGTTGCTTGTAAGCCTCCCGGATGGAGCTGAGAGTGACCGAAGTCCCTGCTTGGGTTGATAAACCCAACAGCTTGAGAGCCCCATGCACCGTCATGGTCGACTCAAGGGTTTCAAAGGAGGTGACCTGTCTGCTGCGTCGGAAACGGTTCACAAAGCGGCGGATCAGGGTCGGCATGCGTTCCGCCAACGAAGACGTGGCAAAGGGGTCCTCAAGAGCACCAGCCACGACCATCACCCGACCCAGCGATGGGTCGCTTGACTCCCAGCTGGCACAGAGCGTCTCAACGGCTGCATTCGCAGCCGACCAGGTGAATGGACGCCCATCACTGGCATCGGTGCTGGACCAGACATCTCGGGCCAGCCAGGTCATGGCCGCTTCAATCACTGTTGGGCCCGGTGGTTGGCCATAGAGAGACCTCCAGTGTTCTTCTGCGGCAGCACTGGCCTCTCTTAGATCGGCGAGGTCCACCGTTGAGACAAGGGGGTCGTTCTGAGGGGAATCGCATTGCTGCGGAGAGCGAAGCGTCGCTTTCAGCTGACTGGTGCGCTTGCTGACGAACCCCGGCAGGTCGATGCCAGAGGAGCCACCCCCCGAGGGAAGCCCAGTGGCTAAGGGTGGAGCGTCTTCACCCCCTTGCCGTTGGTTCCCCGTTGAGATCAGAACGAGACTGGTGACCTCATCGGGCCCAGTGGCGACCTCTGGTTCAGCATCGTCCTTGAGAGGATCGACCTCAGGATCCGATGCTGCATCCCCAGGGTCGAGCAGATCCTGGAGGAGCATTTCGAGCACCCGGCCCCGGGAACGGGCTCCGTATTCACCCTTGAGCTGGTCAATCAACGCGACCATGGGCTCTGACATCTCCACAGAGATGCGTTGACGTTTTGAGTCCTCGCCGCTCAAAAGTTCAATCCACCTTTGGGCAGGTTATCGACCCTGAAGCTGGAGCAACCACTGCTGCTGAGATCGAATCACATCGCCGTAACCGGATCGGGTGACAGGCACCACAGCAGGAATCACAGGAGCCGGCCTCGCAGCTGCAGGGTTCACAACAACAGGCTTGGCTTCAGGCGGAGGAGGAGCGGTCTTCGGCACCACCATGCGGGATTTACTGCCCGCGATTTTGACCTGGGCATCTCGCTGTTGTTGCTTGCGGCGATGAAGCATGGCCAACTGCTGAACGGGAACCACACTGAGGAGATGGCCTGGGGTGGCATCAGCTGGATAAACCAAGCTCACCTTCACCGCCTTGCGCGTGCCAGGCACCAGGTTGAGATCAGCCAGAGCCAGGCTCTCCCCTGAGCGCATGCCCACGTGAACCTCTTGCAGGGTTCGATCCTGAACAATCTGCAGCGATCCACGGAAGGCTGTGAACGTCTTCTTGCCCGACACGACTGGGTGACTCAGTACAAGTTGATAGGGCCCTGCACCAGCAACATTGAGGGTCACGTCGTAGCGAACCCCATAGGTGCCAACGTTGTTCACAGCGGAATCAATCATCCGTGTGGTCAACGGATTGACCTGAACATCGCCCGTGCCGAAGTGATGCCGCTTCGTGCTGGTCAGGGGAACGTGCAGTGGCCCCTGATTGAGGTTATGGCTGATCTCAGCCTTGTAGGCATCGCCCAGGGCAACGCCGGCCACCCGGGAGAAAACACGACCCAGCTGGATCTCGCGAATCCGGTTGAGATAAATTCTTCCCGGTGCCAGTCGCCCCGACTGCAGCACTGCGAAGAGATCGGCATCCTGTGCGGATTGCTCGGCGGCAACGACAGCCATCGTGAAAGGACCGTTGCTGCGTCCTCTCAGCAGCCCGTTGGCAATGCCACGGGCAGGGAGCACCGTACGCACCACAACCCTCTTCCCTCCTGCCGGAATCACGACTTGTTCGGGTAATTTCCGGTCCAGTTCACCGCGCAGCAGTTGAACGGCGGTGGCATCGCCAGGTCCTGTGTTCCAAGGACGCTTCCCAAGAGGTTTGACCCCCATCAAACGATTCGGGTGATAAGGCGCTTCAAAACTGTTTTTGACGGAGCCTCGATCGAAATTGAGCGTGATCGGGCTTGATCCGGGATTCGTCGCGATCAGAGCCAGGGTCATCAAGCCCCTGGATCGACGGCCCCCCAACTTGGCTTGGTCTTTGGGGTAGTACTTGTGATGCATATGAACGCCGAACTCACCGTTGAAGGTGTGGGCGGCATTGCGAAGCGGCTGGTTCGACTCGGCAGCGATTGCTGAGCCCGCAGCCGTGTTCACCAGGATTCCCGGCCCGGTGACGATTTCCGGTTGATTGGAATGAAGAACCGGAACGTTGTTGAAGGTGCCGTTGAGAGGTCGTGCCTTTTGGCCTGCCATGAGCGCGACGTAGGCCTCAGCGTTGCGCTGAGAAACGCACTCAAAACCCGCAAGTGAGACGCAGGTCAAGACCAAGATCGGGATTCGCCTGAGACTCATGCGGCTTGCTGTTGTGGTGTTCGGAGCAACGTCGACACCACGATGTGGATGCTCTCAATTCACAACGTAGTTCCACCTTCTGAGACAGCCAACAGATTGATGAGTCACACCGTGCCTGAAAATCGGTCAGCATGCGCTCAGCGTCGACGCTGAAATGCTTCCTCCGTTCTGCTGTAGCCCCAGCACCGATCACACAAGCCTGCGTCGCCAGCATCAGGAACGGAAGTTGTCGATGCTGCGGTTCTGGCGTGATGGTGCTGAACGGCAGTTGTCGGCCCTGAATGCCGCCATTAAAACTCTTCAGGAACAGATGGATCGCGATGCTCAGGCGTCCGGCTGAGCGGCGTTCAACTGCTTAGCGATGGTGTTGAGGCCGCGTTTCACGCGCCTCTGAACTGTCATTGCTGAAACCCCAAGCAGACGCGCTGTCTGCCTCAGACTCATTCCATCGATGACGACCATCTGCAGGGCACATTGGTCGTCGTTCCCAAGGTTGCGGAAGAGCTTGTTCACCCTGCTCCAGGCCTCCGAACGTTCGACCAGATCCATTGCTTGCGCCGTGTCGTCGAGAAGGTCGTCGTTGAATTCCACCCAGTGCTGCTTGCTGCGGTAGTGGTCAACCACGAGGGCATCGGCGGGGCTCAAAGCAGAGCTCTCCGAACTGCGCACCATCTGCATGGCTCTTTCTTCAACGGCCCTGGGGAGTCGTATCAATCCGACCCTGTCGCGAAGGAAGTGGAGAATGGCTCCACGAATGTGCGGCTTGGCGAAGCTTGGAAAGGGAGCTCCCCGCTGGGCGTCGTAGCGGTTGTAGGCCTTGATCAGGCCAAGACATCCCACTTGCAGGAGATCGTCGCTTTCTAGGCCTGTCTGTTGGGCGTAATGACGGGCAATGGGCCGAACCAGATGCAGGTTGTCCTGAATTTGACGGTTCCGACGCTTGAGGCAGGTCTTGTCCAATTGATGGTTGTGAGTTGCATCTCCAGCCTTGGCAGAGAGAAGCAAGCCACAGCATCTGTGCCACCACTGAACTTTTCAGTCCTGCGTGTCGACAACAGCTTGAAGCAGGGCCTCCGGTCCTGAACGCTGAATCCATGGACGATCGGAGGCTTCGGTGCTCAACAACGATCCGGCGAAGCCGAGGGCGTTGACACTGAAACCGCGAATCCCCTCCCTTCTGCGGCGAACCATGGCCATCCACTGACGTGTGAGCAACAGGTTGTAAGCCCCTCGCGGGCAGGCATCGGTGCTGGGGTGCCCCAGACCGAGGTCTCCAGCCAGGGCGAGATACAACGCTTGAAGCATTTCACCCGTCAGGGTTGAACTGATCGCTGCGACCCGTGCACTGCGCAACAGAGGATCCTGAGCAGACGTGGTTGTGCCAGCAGCACAGCAACGGAACCAATCGTCCCGAGCACAGATCCGCTCCCCTTCTGAGCGCGGTAACAACTGCAGATGTCGATGGGGCTGACTTGCTCCGGCATCAGGCCCGCTGTTGAAGAACCACAGTCCCGTCGTCGTGGCATCAATCCTGGCGAGGGAGCGCCAATCCTCCAAGGACAACCAACCGGTCTGGGGTTGCCAGTCCTGGGTGATGAGCAACATGTGGGAGATCTGAACGGGATATTTGTTCAGGATCACGACATGGGATTCACCGATCCGGTCAACCTCCAGACGTTGGTCCCAGGGAAGAAACGGATTCGGCTTTGGGCCCGATGCTCGAAGGTGTTTTGGTGTGGCGCTGAGGAGATGGCGCAACTCAAAGCGACAGCCGCTTTCCCCGACCAGGTGGCTCAATGAGGTGTCGAGCGGAACAAGGGCTCCGGATGCGGTCGCTGCAACCGTGACCTCCATCGCTTTTCGAAGCAGTTCACTGGTCATGCAATGTCAACCGTGCCAGCGAGGCCCCTGCGTAATACCTGCCGAGAATGGCATTGAAGGGAAGTCCCTGATGGGCAAGTTGCTGTGCCCCTGATTGACTCATGCTGGCGCCGAGATGGCCATGGGCTTCAGCACTCACCTGCGCATTTGACGCATAAAGGCTTTCCACAATGCCACCGCTGTAACTCAGGATGATCCCGCGGATTTCCCGTGTTGCTGAACGACTGGCCGGGGTGGTGCTTTGCTCTCCTGCAAAAACCTGCCAACGGGTTGTATACCCCCGGTGATACGCCGTCGTTGCCGGTCGAGCGAGATGGGCCATCGCATAGGAGCGGGCTGCAACGGCTTGCGCCTTGAGGGCTTCCCCATGCCAACTGCTGGGCATTTCGGCGCCAACCACTGAGGCCCCGTAGGTCTCCAGATCTAGCGAAACCACCGGGAACCAATCAGCTTGGCCTTTCACCAGTGATACATCGCCTTGATAATGCTGCTGGTTGATCTGAACAGGTCCACCGGAGCAATGAATCTCATGCTGAGGTGAGGAAGCGATCCTCTTCATCAGCTCTTGGGCAGGGATCACATCGCCGTGCTGGTGACGACAGAGCACGTTGGGTCCGGGTCGGAAGGCGGTGATAGGGCTCTGGCTGACCAAACCGACGCGGATCTCCAGGGGCACATGGTCAGCACCAGGCGGCACCTTTGGAACCACGCTCGAACCAACGGTTGAATCGTGATCGAACAGATCAGCCAAGCTTGATCTGAGCTGATCAGGCCGCTGTGAGAGCGGCCGAGCCAACCAGCCGATCAAAGCCGCCATGAAAAGACTTCCGATCGCGGCCGGGAGCCAGAAATGACAGCGCATCGGCACCAGAACTGCTGTCAGAGCCACCAGCCGATGATGCCTGATTTCCGCTAGACGGTCTCCTCTTCGCAGCAAGTTCACATGGTCGAAGAAGCTCCGACCACTTGGGCTGGCTTGGCTCTGGTGGTTGGCCCCGGCGGCATCGGAGCGGCGGTGGCAGCAGAACTGAAGCGCACCTGCCCTGATCTGAAGGTGCTGACCGCTGGACGTCATGGACCTCCGGCGTCCTCACTGCAACTGGACCTCCAAAACGACAGTGATCTGGATGGTCTGAGCTCAAGCCTGCGAGCCCAGGGGCTCCCCCTGCGTTTGGTGTTCAACTGCAGCGGCCGTCTGCATGGTCCTGGGCTTCAACCGGAAAAACGTCTTCAACAGATCGATCGTTCTCAGTTGGAGGAGCAATTCGGCATCAACGCCATGGCACCGATCCTGCTGGCAAAAGCGATCGAGCCCTTGCTGCAGCGGGATCAACCCTTTCATTTCGCCAGCCTCAGTGCTCGCGTGGGAAGCATCGGCGACAACCGCACTGGGGGCTGGTACGGCTACAGGGCGGCCAAGGCGGCTCAGAACCAGCTGCTGCGCTGCCTGAGCATTGAATGGGCCCGCCGCTGGCCATTGGCCACCGTGAGCCTGTTGCATCCCGGTACGACCGACACAGCCCTGTCTCGTCCGTTCCAGAGCTTCGTGGCACCAGACAAACTTTTCACTCCAGAACGGGCTGCGCGTCAGTTGGTTGAGGTGTTGCTGCAACAGACCCCGGAACAATCAGGAGCCTTTCTCGCCTGGGACAGTCAGTCGATCGATTGGTGAGCGTGCTGCTTCAGCTGCTCGAGGCTGACAACCGTCAGGGCTGTGTCTTCCGTGGCCTCCAGGCGCACCATCGGTGCGACGCCATCGTCGTAGGCCTGTTTCCAGCGCGGTGCACAGACGCACCAGTGGTCCCCTGGTTTCAAGCCCGGGAACTGAAACGCGGGCATCGGTGTGCTCAGGTCATTGCCCTGGGCCTTGCTGTAACTGAGAAATTGCTCGGTCATCACGCAGCAGATGCTGTGCTGGCCGAGATCCGATGGATCGGTTTGGCAGAGACCATTGCGATACCAACCCGTCATCGGTTCACAACTGCAACTCTCCAGTGGGTCGCCAAGAACGTTCCTGGCCGGCGGAAATTCGGGGCTGCTGCTGGACATCTGAGCGCTCGTTTGAGGGGGAGTCTGCCCAAGGACTGGCACATTTTGACTTCAGACGGTTGACGAACCCCTGGGGGAGCGGGTTAAAGGTCATTCAGTCATGTCCACTCGATGGATTGGGAGTTCACTGAAGACGCTGCTTTTCTGGCGCTCTGCGATGCGTTTCGCGAGAGCGGTGAAAGCTCGGCGATCGAGTTCCTTGCCAATGGAGAGGGAGCCTTTCATTTCCAGGACTTGGCCCAGAACGCCGCTGGCGAAGGCCTTGATCTGAGCGAGTCCAGTGCCCTGGAATCGTTCCAGCAAGAGGTGATCGACACGATGGAGAAGCTCTGCCAGGACTGAGCCAGGCAGAGGGTGCTTCTCCGTCAGCAGGAGATCATCCGTAGAAGAAAGCGATCTCCTTGTCCTTCAGACCGTCCCATCCGGCCTCAAGGAGCCTTTGATTGAGCGTTTCCTGGTCGAAATGCTTGGCTCCGGTCTTGACCACCCTGTTGCGCATCGATTTCAGAACACCACTGCGGGCGCGCTGACTTTCCAGATCCATCACCTGGTTGTAAAGGGCGAGCATCGCTTCAGGGATTGGACTTCCATCAAGATCCACACCAGCTTTGATGGCGGCATCAACACCATCCGGTCCGGCAATGGCCATGGTGAACACAAACAGGGCGCCTCAGGCTATGGGACGCCCCTCAGGGCTCAGGCGCTGAAGTAACGGGCCTGCGAGTGCAGCGCCACCAATGCTGTGGTGCTCTGCTCCGGTTCGAGCTGGTCACTGGCGTCCATGCTCAAGCCGATCCGCTCAGCTCCGAGCCAGTCCAGCTGCTGCCTGGAGTCGGCCACATTCGGGCAGGCGGGGTAGCCGAAGGAGTACCGGCTGCCGCGGTACCGCTGCGCCAGCACATCCCGCAGGGGCATCCCAACTGGATCTGCGAAACCGAGTTCCGAGCGAATCCGTGCATGCACCCACTCGGCCATCGCTTCGGCCATCTGAACCGCCAGGCCATGGAAGTACAGGTAATCGCTGTAGCGATCGCCCTTGAACAGCTCCTGCGCCACCACAGAGGCCTTCTGGCCCATGGTCACGGCCTGCATCGGCAGCACGTCGGTTGGGCGTCCCTCAGCGTCCAGATCGTTGAAGAAATCGGCAATGCAGTAGCGGTTGCCAGACCGTTGACGGGGAAGCTCAAAACACCCAAGTTCCTGCGTGCCGTCGGCATCGAAGACCCGCAGGCTGTTGCCATCGCGTCCCGCAGGGAAGTAGCCGTACACCGCCCGGGGGGTCAACAGTGACTCGTTGATGCAGCGCTGCATCCACTCCTGCAACACCGGCTCTGCCTTCTCCTGAAGCATCGCCTTGTAGTCGTCCCGACTCTGCTCCTTGGTTTTGCGGAGCATCCACTGGCCAGCGAAGAGGGCATTGCGGTCGAGGTAGTGGAAGACCTCGGCGATGTCGATGTCGGCCTCAGTGATCACCGCAGAGCCGAGGAAGGGCGGCACCGGTGCGGTTTCAGCGGGGACGGCGTCGGATCGATCTGAGCTCACCGGCGGCAGATCCGCAGCCGGAGCATCCGATGCGGAGGTGGATGTCTCCTCAGCGTTCTCGGAGGTTGTCGACTCTTCATCCAGGCCAACCCCCTGGGGAGCATCAGCCAGAAAGCCCTTGGTATTGGTCCAGTTGTCGCTGCGCTTCGCATCCATCAACGCATCCATGAAGCGCAGATCAGCGAAGGCATCACGGCCGTAGATCACCTTGCCGTCGTAAACCTCACGGCAGTCCTTCTGAACGAAGCGTGGGGTCAGTGCCGCACCGCCGAGGATCACAGGAACATCAATGCCCGCATCGTTGAAGGCCTGAAGGTTGTCCTTCATAAAGGCCGTGGACTTCACCAGCAGACCACTCATGGCGATGCAATCGGCCTGATGTTCACGTTGGGCCTCAACGATGGCTTCACAGCTCTGCTTGATGCCCAGATTGATCACCTCATAACCGTTGTTGGTGAGGATGATGTCCACCAGGTTCTTGCCGATGTCGTGGACATCGCCCTTCACCGTGGCGATCAGGAACTTGCCCTTGCTTGTGCTCTCGCCCTCGCTTTTCTCCATATGCGGCTCGAGGTGAGCCACGGCGGATTTCATCGTCTCGGCGCTTTGCAGCACGAAGGGGAGCTGCATCTGGCCACTGCCGAACAATTCACCCACCACCTTCATGCCATCCAGAAGGAAGGTGTTGATGATCTGCAGAGGGGGGTAGGTCTGCAACGCCTCATCCAGGGAGGGCTCCAGCCCGATGCGCTCACCATCAATGATGTGCTGCTTGAGCCGTTCCTCAATCGGCAGATCCGCCAGCGAGGGGCCTGAAGCACGGGCTTCCTTGGTGCTCACTCCATCAAACAGCTTGGTGAGTTCGGTGAGCGGGTCGTAGACGCAGATGCCGTCCTCGAAACGGCGGTTGTCATTGATCAGATCACGACACACCTTCTGGTGGTCGTCGTTGATCTTGATCAGCGGGAGGATCTTGGCGGGGCTGACGATGGCCGAATCCATGCCGGCTTCACAGCAATCGTGAAGGAAAACCGAATTGAGGGTGATCCGAGCCGCCGGTGACAGGCCGAAACTCACATTGCTGACCCCGAGCACCACGTGCACGCCGGGCAGGTTCTCCCGGATCATCCGAATGGCATCCACGGTGGCGCGACCATTCAGCCGGTCTTCCTCAATGCCAGTGGAGATGGGAAGGGCCAGGGGGTCGTAGAAGATCTCGTGGGCAGGGATGCCGGACTCGAGGGCATCGCGATAGGCCCGCTGGGCGATGGCGAACTTCTTCTCGGCCGTTCTGGCCATCCCGTCCTCATCGATCGTGCCGACCACCACAGCGGCGCCGTAGCGGCGGGCCAGCTCCAGAACCTTGAAGAAGCGCTCGTCACCGTCTTCGTAGTTGGTGGAGTTGAGAATGCATTTCCCCCCAGCCACCTTCAGGCCCGCCTCCATCTTCTGCCACTCGGTGGAATCGAGCATCAGGGGCAGGTTGACGTTGGTGACCAGACGGCTCACCAGCTCGTGCATGTCCCGTTCGCCATCGCGACCGACGTAGTCGACGTTCACGTCGAGCACGTGGGCGTTTTCCTTCACCTGGCCGCGGGCCACCGACACCAGCCCGTCCCAGTCTTCCTCCGCCAGCAGTTCGCGCACCTTGCGACTGCCACTGGCATTAAGCCGCTCACCAATGATCAGGAAAGAATTGTCCTGGTGGTAAGGGGTGACGCCATAGATCGATGAGGCTGCGGGCTCATAATTGAGGCTGGGGCGCACATCCTCCGCGCTGGCACGATCCCAGCGGGAGGGGCGTTCAGCCGGCTTGAGCTCCTGCGCCAGTTCCGCAAGGCTGCCGATGTGGGCGGGAGTGGTGCCGCAGCATCCACCGATCACCTGCACGCCAAGGTCTTCAACGAAGTGCATCAGCTGCATCTTCAGCTCCACCGGGGTGAGGCGGTAATGGGCCACCCCGCCAACGTTTTCCGGCAGTCCGGCGTTGGGAATGCAGCTGACGGTGAAGGGGGAATGCTCAGAGAGGTAGCGAATGTGCTCCTTCATCTGCTCCGGACCGGTGGCGCAGTTCAGGCCGAGGATGTCGATCGGAAATGGCTCAAGGATCGACACCACAGCGGCGATGTCCGTGCCGACGAGCATGGTGCCCGTGGTTTCCATCGTGACGGAGACCATCAGGGCCCGCCGCTCACCGGTGGCGGCAAAGGCCGCTTCGATGCCCTGGAGTGCTGCCTTGATCTGCAGCACGTCCTGACAGGTTTCGACGATGAACAGGTCGACGTTGCCAGCGATCAGTCCCTCAGCCTGCTCGCGGAACGAATCCCGCATCGTGTCGAAATCGATATGACCAAGGGTGGGCAGCTTGGTGGTGGGCCCCATGGAGCCCGCCACGAAACGTGGCTTCTCAGGGGTGCTGAATTCATCAGCCATTTCCCGGGCCAGCTCGGCTGCCCGCTGGTTCAGCTCAAAGGCCTTGTCTTCCAGGCCGTATTCCGCCAGCACAATCGATGCAGCGCCGAAGGTATCGGTTTCGATGACATCGCAGCCCACCTCGAGGAACTGGCGATGCACTGCCCTGACTGCATCCGGCTTGGTGACCACCAGGTTCTCGTTGCAACCCTCCAGGTCAGGACCACCGAAATCATCCGCCGAAAGCCCAAGCCCCTGAAGGCTGGTGCCAGTGGCACCGTCGAACACGAGCACAGGACGCTGTGGCCCATGCAGGTACTCGAGGAATGCAGAGGTGGTGGCTTGCCGATCTGCCTGCGTCACCACCATCGATGCACCTTCTTAGAAGCGCCGATCTTAAGAAAAGCTCAGGGCGAACTTCAGGCGGTTGATTTAGGAGATCGGAATACGGGTCACCCAGTGCTCATAGGCGGGATCCCGTCCTTCGGTGATCGCCACGAGCTTGGCCTTCAGGGCATCCATCACAGGACGCTTGGCGTTCAGCACCGTTGATTCGATCTGACGGATCGGCGTCACCTTGGCGGCCGTGCCGGAAAGGAACACTTCGTCGGCGATGAACAACTCGGTTTTGTCCACCGGACGTTCAATCACAGGGATGTCCATCGCTTTGGCCAGCTCAATCACGCTGGCGCGGGTGATGCCCTCAAGGATGTCCTGATCAACTCCAGGCGTGATCAGCTGGCCATCACGCACCAGAAACAGATTCATGCCGCTGGCTTCACTGATCTTGCCGCGACTGTTCAACAGCAAGGCTTCGTCGAAACCGCTCTGCACGGCTTCCGTCTTGGCCAGGGAACTGGTGATGTAGGCGCCGGAGATCTTGCCGCGCAGCGGTAGGGAGCGGTCCTCCTGGCGGGTCCAGCTGCTGATCCTGCAGCTCACCCCTTCCGGAGACAGGTAATCCCCCAGAGGGAGTCCGTAAATCAAGAAGTCGGTCTCAATGTTGTGCAGGCGCGGGGCGATGCCCAGATCGCTGGTGTACACAAAGGGCCGCAGATAGATCGGCTGATCAGGCTTGTTGGCCTGCAGCATTGCCGTCAGAGCCGAGAGGATCGTGTCCTCACTCAGATCCGTGAGCAGCAACCTGGCGCTCTGGCTGAGACGCCGGGCGTGCCGATCAGCACGGAACAACAGCATGGTGTTGCTGTTCTGGGGATCGGGAATGGCGCGCATGCCGCCGAAGGCACCGGTGCCGTAGTGCAGGGCATGGGTGGCAATGGAGATCCTGGCCTCCTCGAAGGGGACGCACTGGCCCTGGAACCAGGCATAGGGCAGGAACTGATGCATCACGGTGATGGATCCGATCGCTGAATCTTCTCACCACCGCGCACCACGACACGGAGAATGGGGTCATGCATCGCCTTGCCACCTGTCCGGGTCTGGACCCACCGGAAGATGTGGTGCTCGTGGAGCAGCCGGGCGCGGATGTGCTGTTCCTCACCAGCGCAGGCACAGACATCAGCTGCCTGGACGCAAGCCTGCCGAGCAACCCGGCCTGGAACGAGCGGATTCGGGCGTTGCCCCTGAGCTGTCTGGACCACCCAGCGCAGCTGGACCATTACCTCAACACCACCGCCCAGGCGGCGCACTTGATCGTGGTGCGCCTGCTCGGCAGCCGTGGGCACTGGAGCTACGGCCTGGAGCAACTGCAGCGCTGGTGCAGCGAAGAAAAGCAGCGACAACTGATCGTCCTTGCCGGAACGGCTGATCAAAGCAACGAGCTGCATGGGCTGGGCTCCTGCAGTTCTGAACTGGCCGATCAGCTGTCGGCACTGCTGCGGGAAGGGGGCATCGACAACATGGGGCGGTTCCTCGGAGCTATCGAGGCTCTGCTGGAGGGCACCCCTCCATCACCCGGCAATGTTGCGGTGGTGCCTTGCCCCGATCCGATGCCCTGGGATTGGCGCGACGAAGCCGGGGCTGCGGTGGGCATTGTTCTCTATCGGGCTCAGTTTCAAGCCGGAGACCTTGCCCTGGCGGATGCCCTCACGGCCGCACTACGAAAAGAGGGACTGCGGCCCTGTCTGCTCTGGGTCAGCAGCCTGAGAAACCCGGCGGTGCAGGCAGGCGTCCACGACCTGTTGAATCAGCAAAATGCTGAGCTGGTGATTGCGGGCACGTCATTTGCTTCGGTGCAGACCGAACAGGCCGGCCTTGGCAGCCCTCTCTGGGATCGTCTCGATCGACCGGTGTTGCAGCTGCTCAGCAGCAGCCGCAGCCGGGCCCACTGGCTGGAGAGCAGCCAGGGGCTGAATCCGATGGATCTGTCGTTGCAGGTGGTGATGCCGGAGCTGGATGCTCGAATCACCACGCGGCCCTGCGGTTTTCGTGACCATCTGCAGACCACCGGCCCCCTGGCAACGGCCATTCCCTGCCTGCAGCCGGATCCATCTGGACTCGCGTGGCTGGCAGAGCACAGCCGTCGCTGGGTGGAGCTGCGACAGACCCCCTGTGCCCAGAGGCGCATCGCGATGGTGCTGGCCAACTATCCCGTTCGCGACGGTCGTGTGGCCAATGGCGTGGGGCTTGATACGCCAGACAGCACGGCACGGATGCTCCGCTGGCTGGCTGACGCCGGCCATGACCTCGGTTCGGGAGCCTTGCCGGATTCAGGCGATGGCCTGATGCAACGGCTGTTGTCCGGTCGTACCAATGCACCGGAAGGACAGCACCGCCCAGCGCTGGATCATCTGCCCCTCACCACCTATCAGAAGTGGTGGGCCGGCGTTCCGGAATCGGCTCGACGCTTGATCGAATCCCGTTGGGGACCTCCAGAAGCCGCCTGCGATCTGGATCCAAACAAGGGGTTTGCCATTCATGGCCTGCGCTTCGGCCATGTGGTGGTGCTGATCCAGCCGGATCGCGGCTATGACGCCGATCAGATCGCCGATCTCCACTCACCGGATCTGCCGCCACCGCACCGGTATCTGGCTCAGTACCTCTGGCTGCGCTGCGTGCATCAGACCCAGGTGATGCTGCATGTGGGCAAGCACGGCAGTGCGGAATGGCTGCCGGGCAAGTCGGTGGGGCTGAGCGATGCCTGCGGCCCCGAGCTGGCCCTGGGACCGATCCCTCACCTCTATCCCTTCATCGTCAACGACCCGGGCGAAGGATCTCAGGCCAAGCGACGGGGTCATGCCGTGGTGCTGGACCACCTCACACCGCCCTTGGGGCGTGCTGGATTGCACGGACCACTGCAACGGTTGGAGGGCCTGCTTGATGAACTGGTGGAGGTGCGGCAGCTGGGCGGCCAGCGGGCCCGGGTGCTGGAACAGGCAGTGCATTCCAGCCTGCTGTCCCTCAACTGGCCTGGAATCCCTAGCCGAGAAGCCATACGCCGCCAACCGGAGCTGCTGGAGACATGTCTGGACCAGGCGGAGACCTATCTCTGCGAGCTCAAGGAATCGCAGATCCGCACCGGCTTGCATCGGTTTGGTGTGGCGCCATCGACAGAAGCCGCCGATGAGCTGCTGGTCGCCCTGGCCCGTCCCCCCCGGCAGGGGCAGCCCGGCTTGCTGCAGGCCATGGCCCTGCAGGCAGAACTGGGCTTTGATCCATGGCAGCAGGACGAAGGCGACAAGCTCTCGGAGGCGGATCAGACCCGCCTGAGGCTGCTGGGTGGCGCGAACTGCCGACGGGTGGGGGATGGTTGCGCCTGGCTGGAACAGCAGGCCCAGTTGTTGATCCGATGGATCATCCATGGGGAACAGGGGGACGGACTGGCGGAACCGTTCCGGACCTGGAGCCGAAAGGATCCCTGCCTGCAGAACCTGCACGACGACCTTTGGCCCCGCTTGAACGGTTGTGCCTCAGCTGAAAAAGAGGCCTTCCTGCGGGGCATTCAGGGGCAGCGCATCGCTGCGGGACCCTCAGGAGCACCGAGTCGTGGTCGCCCCGATGTGTTGCCCACCGGCCGCAATTTTTACTCCGTGGATCTGCGGGGATTGCCCACGGAAGCCGCCTGGGATCTGGGGCGACGCTCGGCGGAGCAGTTGCTGGATCTCCATCTGCTGGAGCAGGGGGAACCGCTGCGCCATCTGGCGTTATCGGTCTGGGGAACAGCAACGATGCGCAATGGCGGAGAAGATATCGCTCAGCTGTTGGCCCTGATCGGTGTTCGACCGGTTTGGGACGGCCCCACCCGAAGGTTGGTGGACCTGGAGGTGATTCCAGCCCGTTTGCTGGGTCGACCGCGGGTGGATGTGGTGCTGCGCATCTCCGGGCTATTTCGCGACGCCTTCCCCCAGTTGGTTGGCTGGGTGCATCAGGCCCAGTCGATGGTGGCGGCCCTCGATGAACCGGATGAACTGAATCCCCTGGCTGAGCTCACCCGTCAAGGCGGGCCCCAGGGCCGCATTTATGGGTCCGCCCCCGGTGCCTACGGAGCCGGTCTGCAAGCCCTGATCGACAGTGGCGCCTGGGACTCGCGAGCAGACCTGGGCCAGGCCTTTCTCAGTTGGAGCCAATGGTCGTACGACGGTGCCGCTGCCCCCAGCCTTGATCGTTCCGGTCTCGAGCAAGCCCTGGGCAGGGTGCAGGTGGTGCTCCACAACCAGGACAACCGCGAACACGACCTGCTCGATTCCGACGACTACTACCAGTTCCAGGGGGGCCTCAGTGCCGCAGTGGAAGAGGTGTCAGGAGCACGGCCGCAACTGTGGTTCGGAGACCATTCCCGCCCCGAACGGCCTCGCCTGCAACGGCTCGAAAAGGAACTCGACAAAGTGATGCGGAGCCGGATGCTCAACCCCCGCTGGATCGAGGGAATGATGCAGCACGGCTACAAGGGTGCCTTCGAGATGGGGGCCAGCCTTGACTACCTCTTTGCCTACGACGCCTCCACCGATCGCGTTCCCGATTGGTGTTACGGCGCGCTGTGTGAACAGTGGCTCAGCCAGCCGGAAATCCTCGACTTCCTCAAGGGGAGCAACCCCTGGGTGCTGAGGGACATGGCCGAACGGCTGCTGGAGGCCTCGAATCGAGGCCTTTGGACGTCAGCAACGAACGACCAGCTGCTTCACCTGCAACAGCTGGTGATCAGCAGTGAAGCCCAGATTGAACGGGGAAGCCCTATTTGTTGAGGTCGCGAACCATCTGACGGAACGGATCGATCGATCCAGGCTTGGAGGACGACGCAGCGGAACCCGCCTTGGCCACCGGTTCCTCCTTGGGGTTCAGCTCTTCCTTACGGCCGAGGGGAGCAGCTCCGGCGGGAGCAGGGGTGTTCACACCCGTGATGGCCGTGCCCTTGAGGCGCTTGCTCATCTCCTCGGTGCTCACCTGCTCAGCGAAGGTTTTCTTCACTGGCGTGGGAATGCCCGCGTTAAGGCTGATTGATTCCTCCTTCTTGACGACGCCACCGAGGCCTTCGCTGCGCTTCTCAAGCTTCTCGGTTTCGGCAGCCACCTCCATGATCTGCTCCTTTGTGCCAGGACTGTCGACGGTGCCGGGGAAGGTACGGCGAATCGTCTTCGACTCGCGCATGTAGTTCACATCCCCGAGAGAGGAGGAAGCGTCGGCATCAAGGAAGAACTCGGCCGGCTTCTCCTTTGCCGGCTTGCGCGGCTGAATCGTGGAGTCGGAATCTGCGGAATCCTTTTTCAGCAGACGATCCAAGAAGCCCATGTCGACCGGAACTGAGATGGAATGAACTTAGCGGCCGCAAAGGTCAATTCCATGGGTATCGGTGCCACACGTACGCAAAAGGCCAAGGTTGCTCAGCTGACGATCGATGGCCTCGCAGATCAAAGGGCTAGCGGACCAGGTTGGTTGCATCTCGTAGTCGTACCAGGCCTCACCACCATCGAAACCAAGCCGGGCCGCCTCATCGATCAGCACGTCATGGCCCAGGCGGTAACGGGCGGGATGGGCCAACACTGCCAATCCACCGGCTTCATGGATGGCTTTCACCACCACCTCAGCCCTTAGCGGTTCACCGACGACGGCATCTCCACGGTTGTAGGGCTGGAGCGCAGGGTGGTTGAGCTCGAAGCCAAGGGCGAGCACATGAACGAGGCACCCCTTCAGCAGTGCACTGATTTCCATGCCGCTCCACACCGTGGGGACCTCAACACCACAGGCTCGCTGCTGCTCCAGCCAGACCTGAATCTCCCCGTGGGCATGGCTGCTGTGGTGATCCGTCACCGCCAGGTGCTTGAGCCCCCGCTCGGTGGCCTGCTGGATGAGCTCGAGCGGTTCGAGGCTGCCGTCACTGCAGATGGTGTGGCAGTGGAAGTTGTGCGTGGTGGGACAGCTCGACGGTCCCACCTGTGCGAGCACGGCTTTGAGAGGGTGGGTCATCTCAACCCTCATCTCAGGCTTTGGCGGAGGCTTCGGCCCGCAGGCGGCGCCAACGGGCATAGAACTGAATCGACGCTGCCATGAACACCACCAGGGCGACGATGAACCAGCTCGCTGCGCTGGTGGGGAACTGCGTTTTGAACACCACCAGCATCACCACGATCACCAGCAGCAGCGTGGGCAGCTCATTCAGGGCACGCAGCTGCTTGCCTGACCAGGCACAGGTGCCGGCGTGGAGTTGGCCCATCAGCCGGTAACAAAACACGTGGTAAGCCAGCAGGGCCGCCACAAAACCGAGCTTGGCGTGCATCCAGCCCTGCTGAAGCCAGGAGGGCTGGGCCAGCAGCAACCCGATGGCCATCGATACCGCCACAGCCATTCCCGGCGTGGTGATGATGTTGGCGAGCCGTTTCTCCATCAAGGTGTACTGATCGCGGAACGGCTGCTGCAGTTCCGGGGCCAGTTCCTCCGTTTCAACGTGATAGATGAACAGGCGCACCAGATAGAAGAGGCCCGCAAACCACACCACGACCCCAACGATGTGCAGGGTCTTGAACCAGAGGTAGGCCTCGGGCGAAAACGTCATCAACACAACTGATCTGGGGCGACCTTACGCAGGGTTCAGGTGAGCGCGTCAAGAAAATCGCTAGCTCGACGCTGATGGGCCAACAGAACGTCGGGAGCCATGCGATCCAGGTTGCGGGCCATCATCGCTAGCCGGTATTGGCGCCGAAAGAAGTCTTGATGGCGATGGATGAACGTCCAGAACAGGCCATCCCAGGTGTCACACCACTCGCCTTTGCGGTAATCCGACATCTTGCGCACGTAGTTGGAGCCCGAGAGATAGGGCTTGGTGGTGAAGATGCCACCATCAGCGAACTGACTCATGCCATAGACGTTGGGAACCATCACCCAGTCGTAGGCATCCACAAACAGCTCCATGAACCAGGCGTAGATCCGGGTTGGATGAAATCCGCAGAGGAGCATCACATTGCCCAGGAGCATCAGGCGTTCGATGTGATGGCAATAGCCGGTCTCCAGGGCATGGCGGATGGCGTCATCAATCGGGGGCAGACCCGTGGATGCGGTGTAGAAGGCGGAGGGAATCGGCAGGTCGTCGAAGCCCCAGAAATTGCCGTTGCGCATCTCCACGCCATGGCGCCGGTACATCGCCGCCATGAACTCCCGCCAGCCGACGATCTGACGCAGAAATCCCTCCAATGAATTGAGGGGGATATCACCGGCCTCAGCCCGCTCCAGCGTTCGATCCAGCACCTGCTGCGGCGTGAGCAGACCGATGTTGAGCATCGGCGTGAGCACGCTGTGCCACATCACCTGGTGCTGGGTGCTGATCGCATCCTCGTAAGCCCCGAACTGACGCAGGCGTTGTTCGAGGAATTGATCCAGCCAACGGGCTGCATCGCCATGGGTGACGGGGTAATGGAACCCGTCCCAGCTGCCGATGCCAGTCACCCCCTCCCCGATGAGCTGCTGCCGGGCAGCCTCAACGAGAGACACCGAGCCACTCGAGCGTTCGGCCGGGGGCTCTGGAACCACGATTCCCTTGGGGAGCTTCTTGCGGTTGTCGGCATCGAAACTCCAGCGGCCACCAACAGGACCACCATCAGGATCGATCAGCAGATCCAGTCGCTTGCGCTGCATCTCGTAGAAGCGACCCATCAGGGGCTTCTTGCCGGAGGCGAAATGGTCCTCGATGACGGCCTCTGGAGTGAGCAGCATCGGGGTGGCGACGATCTCCAGACCGCAGCCGTGGCGGGAGGCGAAGGCAGAGATCCGTTGGCTCAGAACATCGTCCACCGGATCCGCCAGATGAAAGGCCCGGTAGCCCTGATCGAGCAGATCTCCGAGGATCTCAGCGGTGCTGGCCGCCTGCCCCTGGAGCACCCGCAACACGGTGAAGCCCTTGGCCTGAAGCATCTCTGCATAGGCATTCATCGAGGCCCGATGCAGGAGCAGGCGCTGCCGATGCACCTGGATGGGCCAGCGGGGATCAGTGCCGAACAGCAGCGGATCTTCGATCAGGGCCACGGCCCTTCCCGCCCGAAGCGCGGGATGGTGCTCAAACAGCTGATGGGGAAAAACGAGACTGAGATCCACCGTCAGCTGTCCTCTCCAGCAAGACGGCAGGCGCGTCGACCCAGGGCGGTGGCATAGGCGCGATCCACGGGTCCGGCCATGGGGCTCAACTGACCAGCCCGGCAATTCATCACCACTTTTTCGCGATGGCCCTGCTGATCGTTGAGCCGCAGCACCAGCTGCCAGTGGTTCTTGGCGCTGCGGGTGATGCCGTCAGCACACACAGGCCCCGTGCACAGCCCGGGAGACGCCCAGACCGGAGTGGCAAGAAGAAACACTCCTGCCAGAGCCATGCAGAGATGACGGATCATGCGGAGAGTTCCTGAGGCTGCTCTTCTAAAGCAGCCCTGGCATCAGCGTCGGTTCCATCGTCGGAAGGATGGAAGAAATCGTGGATGTCGCGGGCCAGAGCCGGGCCGACGCCAGGGGCCTTGGACAGGGTCTCAACCGACGCCAGCTGGATGGCATCAATCGAATGGAAGTGGGCCAAGAGATCCTTGACCCGCTTGGGCCCAACCCCAGGGATGTCAGAGAGACGTGAACGCTTCATCCGCTCACCACGCTGCTGGCGATGGAAGCTGACAGCGAAACGATGGGCTTCGTCGCGAAGGCGGCGAAGGAGAACAACCCCGAGCTGATCCGGTTCACTCTCCAGCGGCTGGCTTTCACCAGGAAGAAACACCTCCTCGCGCTGCTTGGCGAGAGAGCAGACGTTGAGATCTTCGTGCAGATCAAGCTCGCGCAAAGCCTCCATCACGGCAGAGAGCTGGCCCTTGCCGCCGTCGATCATCACCACATCGGGCCAGTCGTTGAGGCCGTCGGTCTGCAGAGCGCTGCCACCTTTGTGACGCAGGGCACCCACATCCATCCCTTCCGCCTTTGCCCGGGCCCAGCGCCGAAAACGACGGCGCATGATTTCCGCCATGGCCATGAAGTCGTCGCTGTGGCCAGCGCGGATGCTGCTGCTGCGGATCTTGTACTTGCGGTAGTGCTGCTTGGCGGGCAGCCCGTCGATGAACACCACCTGGGAGGCCACGGCATCGCTGCCCTGGATGTGACTGATGTCGTAGCCCTCGATCCGCCGCGGCGGGGTGGGCAACTCCAGCAGTTGCGCCAGATCCTCCGTGGCCAACGACTGCTTCTCCTGACCTTGCTTGGCGCGGAGCAACTCAAACTCCGCGTTGCGCTGCACCAGTTCAATCAGGTCGGCTTTCTGCTGGCGCTGCGGGCAGTGGATCTGCACCCGACGCTCGCGCTGTTCCGAGAGCCAATCCTCCATCAGTTTCTGCTGGGGCAGAGCGTGCTGCACCAACAACTCGGGGGGCACCTCAACGGAATCCACCTGGCTGTAGTGCTCTTCAATCACCCGTTGCAGGATCAACCCAGGTTCCAGACCTGAGGCGTCAGCTGTGTAGCCAAGACGTCCCACCAGCTTCCCGGCGCGCATCTGAAACAGCTGCACGGCCGCCAAACGTTCATCGAAGGCAAGGGCCAGCACATCGCGACTTACCGAGGAATCCGGCAGGCTCATCTTCTGATCAGCAGTGAGCTGATCCAGCCCCTGAAGTTGATCGCGAACCCGGGCCGCCGACTCGTAGTCCATTCGCTCGGCATACCGCTCCATCTGCTCCTGAAGCAGCTGCTGCAGTTCATCGCTGCGGCCCTGAAACACCATCGCCACCTTGCGCAGGGTGCGGTGATAGTCCTCCGAGCTGATTTTTTCCTGGCAGACCCCCGGACAGCGCCCGATGCTGTAGTTGAGGCAAGTGCGATCGGGGTACATCGGCCGGGGGCGTTGCCGCAGCGGGAACACCCGCTTCACCAGGAACAGGGTGCGGCGCAGCAGACCCACATCGACATAGGGCCCGTAAAAGCGATCCAGGGGGCTGCGGAAGCGACGGCGACGGGTGATGAAAATCCGCGGGTAGGCCTCACTCCAGGTGATGCAGAGGTAGGGGTATTTCTTGTCGTCCTTCAGCAGCACATTGAAGTGCGGCTGATGGTTTTTGATCAGGTTCGACTCGAGAACGAGGGCCTCAGCCTCGCTGTCGGTGACGATGAACTCAATCTCACAGACCTGGCGTGTCATCAGCCGGATCCGTGGCGACAGGTCATGCCGACTACGGAAATAGCTGCGCACGCGGCTCCGCAACGCCTTCGACTTACCGACGTAGAGGATCCGGTCGTCGCCGTCCCGCATCAGATAGCAACCCGGCTCAGCGGGGATCTCCTTGAGCCGGCGTTCAAGACGCTCGGGCTGCGTCAGCAGCGGTGCACCGGAGGCGGCATCCACCAGGCCCGCTCAGCCGCCGTAATTCCAGCCGGTGCTGGCCAGGTTCAGGGCCTCGCCATCGGCGATCAGGCGCGCCGTTTTCACTTCGCCCACAAAAACGGTGTGGTCACCATGCTTGATCGATCCCACGAGTTCGCACTCCACACCACCGACGGCATCGGTGAGCAGGGGAAGACCAAGTTCGCCCTCCTCGAAGGGTGCCGCTTCAAAGCGACCACCGAGCGCCTTCTGGGGCTTGAAGAACACGGCTGCCAGATCTTTCTGATCGGCCCGCAGCACGTTGAGAGAGAACTTGCCGGTGGCCTCGATGATGGCGTGACTGCTGCTGTCAGCCCGAACACCCATCACCACCAAGGGCGGTTCGAACGATCCCTGGGTCACCCAGCTGGCCGTGAATCCGTTGACCTCATCACCGTTGCGAACGCCGCAGATGAAGAGCCCATGGGGGATCTTGCGAAGCAGGACCTTCTTGGCGTTGGCGTCGAGGCTCATGGCACGGATGCGTTGATTGAAATCTAAACAGCGATCCACTGCATAGGATCCGCCCATCGCTGATTCCCGATGCGGGCGCTCTACCCCGGCAGTTTCGACCCTCTCACCAATGGCCATATGGACCTGATCGAGCGGGCGGTGAGCCTGTTTGGAGAGGTGGTTGTCGCGGTGCTCAGCAATCCGAGCAAACGACCCGCGTTCAGTGTCGAAGAGCGGATCGAACAGATCCGCACGGCGACACGCCACCTCTCCGGCGTTGAGGTGATCAGTTTCGATGGCCTCACCGTGAACTGTGCCGTCACCCATCGCGCCGACCTGATCCTGAGGGGCCTGCGAGCGATGAGTGACTTCGAATACGAACTGCAGATCGCCCACACCAACCGCTCCTTGGCAGACGATCTGGAAACTGTGTTCATGGCCACGACGGCCCGCCACAGCTTCCTCAGCAGCTCGGTGGTGAAGGAAGTGGCCCGCTTCGGTGGATCGATCGACCACATGGTTCCGCCAGAGGTGGCGAAGGACCTCAACAGGCTCTTTAATTCAACTTTCCATGCCAGCTGAGATGAACGACGTCCGGTTCTCCGTTCTCGATCAACTCGATCAGCTGGAGGAAGTTGTGCTGGAGGGCAGTCGGCTGCCCTTCACAGGCGGACGTCTGGTCAACGAAACGGATGCCGTCGAGCTGCTGGATGCCGTCCGCGATGAATTGCCGAAGGAGCTGGAACGGGCCGCCAAACTGCTGGATCGCCGGGACGAGTTCATCAATACCGCCCGCAGGAACGCCGAGGAGATCGTTGAACAGGCCCAGCGTCAGCGCGAGCAGCTGGTGAACAACGTTGCCATCCGCCAGGAAGCGGAACGGCAGGTGAATGAGATGCGTGAGCAAGCCCGCCAGCAGTGTGAGCAGTTGCTCCAAAAAACGCGCGAGCAGGGGGCGAAGTTGGAGCAGGAGATGCAAAGCAAACTGGCCCAGTTGGAACAGCAGTTCGCCTCACGCCGCCAGCAGCTGGAGCAGGAAGCACTGGAGCGTCGCCAGCAGCTGGATCAAGAAGCGATTGAGCTGAAGCGTCAACACGCTGAACGACTCGACGCCAGCCGCCAACAAGCGCAGCAGCAAATCCAACAGATCGAGGCCAACGCAGCGGAACTCAAGCGCCATCATGCTGAGCAGCACGAAGCCAATCGACAGCAGGCGCTGCAGGACCTGGAGACGATTCGCCGTGAAGCCCTACGTCTGCAGAAGGAAGGCCGGGATGAGGCCGAGCGAATTCACAACGACGCGCTGCAGTTCCGCCAGCAGACCCAACAGCAGTGCGAGTCGCTGATCCAACGCAGCCGCCAGGAAGCAGCCGGCGTTCAGGACGGGGCCAACCGTTACGCCGAGCAGACCCTGGGGGAGCTGGAGGTTCGCCTCAAGGAAATGGCCCAGGTGGTCATGGCCGGCCGTCAGGAGCTCTCCAAGATTCAGACGATCCGCTCTGCGGCCCCTGGCGCCAACGCTGGCGACGACAGCAAAACCGTTCCGTTCAGTCGGGCTCAGCGGGCAGCGTCACGGCTGCGATCCATGCGGGGCAACGGCTGATCCGCTGGCTGGCCAGCAGGATCTGGCCCATCACGGAGTTGGGTGCATAGGACCCGTTGGCAATCATGCTCACGTAACGCGGTCCATTAGCGGTTTCAAGAATGCCGGAGATCGAACGAACTCCTCTGAGGGTGCCGGTCTTTCCCCAGAAGCGACCCACAAGTGGTGTGCCCCAGAAGTAGTTGCGCAGCGTTCCCCTCTGGCCTGCAATCGCCATCGAGGCCTGGTAGTAAGCCGCCAGGGGGTGTTGCGCCATGCGCCACAGCAGCACAGACAGGGAACGGCTGGTGAGACGGTTGCCCCGTGAGAGTCCGCTGCCGTCCCGCAGCCGAAGTCCCGTCATCGGGATGCCCTGGGCTTGCAACCAGCGGGTGGTGGCGATGGACGCACGGTTCACATCCCAAACGTCCGCCGCTTCACGCATCAGCACCTCAGCGGTGAAATTGTGGCTCTCCGTGTTGGCCAGGCTGAGCAAGGCGTGCATCGGCGCGGAATCCTCGCTGTGCAGGACAACACTCGCTCGCCAGTTCCGCGCAAGGGCCGCCTCTCGGGTCCGCTGATCAACCATCTGCAGGCGGATCTGTCCCCCTTGCTGCTGCACGGTGGAGTTAAGGATCCGCTGCAGCCGTGCCGCTGGATCCATCACCGCCATGTGCAGGGCGTTGCTGGTGAGGGCAAGGCGGGTGATCGGTGCGCCGTAGGCGTAGGAGCGATCCGCAGGATCCCAATCGGCAGGCCACCAGAGTTGACGCGGTTCCTCCCGCACCATCAGCTGAACCGGCGCAGAGGCGGAGCTGGAGGTGCTGCTGGAGCCGCCCTGGCCGAGGGCCACCATGGCGAACTTTTGGATCTCGGCAATGCTGAGGTCGGGATCGCCCTCCCCCACGATCTCCAGTGATCCATCGGGATGACGCAACAGCTGCGTCTTCAGACGGAAGTCGGGGCCGAGGCGATCCAGGGCAAAGGCCGTGCTGACCAGTTTCTGATTCGATGCAGGAATCCGGGGGATCCCCCCGTTGAGATCAGCCAGTAGCTGACCCCGTTGATCAACAACGCTGACGCTCCAAAGCCGCTCTTCCGTGCCCACCGCTGATTCCAGGGCCGTCTGCAGGGCCGGGCACAGTGCACCGCCGCTGAGCATGGCCTGGCCCTGACGCTGCACCACCGGAGGTGGTGCCAACAGTGGAGGCGCTGCCCTAACGGGCAACTGGGGCGCCAGCACCAGCAGGGAGACCAGGGCAGAGCGAATCACAGAGGCATCACTCCGCTCACGACACCGTTCAAGCGGTAGAAGCGACCCTCCAGCTCAACGGGCACACCCACCTTGAGCTTGGTGCCACCGATCACAACACCGGAGGGTTTGATCTCAGCCTGGGCCTCCATCACAAACCGGGCATGGCGGGGTAGAGCCGTGGCGGGGGCATCGGCGAGCACCACCGAACCATCGTGCTGCACCGCCGTCAGGGAATTGGTGACGTCATCCACCGACACCAGGCTCACCCGTCCGGCCGGTTGATTGCGAATCACGATATTGAGGGCTGCTTCCTCCCGAACTGAATTCAGCAGCTGCTCGGGATCAGCGCTGTACAGCTGCACCACATCAACGCTCACCTGCACAGGTTTCACAGCACCAGTGGCCTTGGCGACCGCATTCGAGAGCTTGGGGGACCAGACAACCCCGGCCAGAGCGGCCAAGGCGACGACTCCAGCCACGGCATCGATGGGTGAAAGGGATCGAAGCCTGTTGAGCACCATCGAAGGGGAGCCTGGGCTTGAACCTTAAGGAGGGTCTGAGCCTGCATCAAGCCAGAGGCGGCTCAATTGCGCAGACCATCAAGGAAGCGGTCGACACCGGACAGCTGCTGCTTGATGCTGTCGGGATCTTCACCGGCCAGAAGCGCTGCTGTGGTGTCGGGATCCGGACGTTCGGGGAGCACCTCCAGTTGCCGGTAACCATCGGGATCCTGGCGATAGAGACGCCAGTCATCAGGGAAGCAGCGCATCAACGCCCCTCCCTCCAGGGGCTGGAGCCAGTAGGCCTGCTGCCAGCTGGCCACGAAACCCTTTCGGCGCTCCCGGGCCACGCTGCCGATGCCGACGGCGGCGTCTTCGAGACGACCATTCAGCATCAGAACCACTCCTGCGTGGTTCTCACACAAGGCCTGGAACTCCTCGTAATCCGCAGGGGAGGGGTTCACCGCAAGCAGAAGGCGGGAGTCGGGAACATCGCTTTCCGCCCGTTTGAGCTGATTGAAATCAAGGATCACCTCCTTGAGGTCCTCCGCATCCCGCCGGGCCAGGGCGGCAGCACCGGCATCGGGCCAAACCATCAACAGATCCTGACCGGCAGCGATCAGTGCTCGGGCCAGCCGCACCGCCACCGGAAGCAGGCGAAGACCTTCAAAACGGAGACTTGCGGCCCAGCGTTGACCGTCGCCGGATCCAACGGCCGCCAGGGCGGCTTGCAACATGGCCTCCTCAGCGGCAAGCAGATCCGCGGGGAGGGCGAGACAGGAAGCATCGGATTTAGTCATCGCCAAAGCATGTCAGGAAAATGCCTCGAGCACGGATGCAAAACGGCCGGGAACGGCGTCGAGATCCTGATCCGACAACCAGGAGCCAAGGGTCAACCGCAGGCCCGACTGACGTTCAGGCCCGGGAATGCCCATGGCCGTGAGCACAGCACTGTCGGCACTGCTGCCACTGCTGCAGGCACTGCCGCTGCTGCAGGCCACCCCCGCCGCCGCCAGCCGTCGCACCAGATCGCGTCCGGGCAGCGGCTGTCCACCAATGGTTTTGGCCAACAACGCGATGTGATGGGGCAGACGCTGACCAGGAGAAGGGCCGCAGAGCTGAAGCTGGGGTAGCTCCAGCAGGCGTTCGAGCAGTTGATCCCGTTGACGACGGATCTGGGTTGAACTGCCCGGTGGAACGTGCTGGCTGACGGGGTCAAAGCTGGGAAGGGCCATCAGGGCTTCGGCCATGCCACCCACCAACGCAACAGGTTCGGTACCGGAGCGCAGGCCGTGCTCCTGTCCACCGCCGCCCTGGAGCGGTGAAAGGTCCACACCCGGGGCCCGAATCAACAGGCCCACGCCCCGGGGGCCACGGAACTTGTGGGCGGAGAGGGTCAGCAGATCAACGCCGAGCCGGTCGAAGGCGAAGCAACCCTGGGGCACAAGCTGGGTGGCATCGCTATGGATGAGGATGCCGCGCTCGCGGCAGGCCCGAGCGATCGTGCTGATGGGTTGCAGTGCACCCACCTCGCCCTGGGCTGCGATCAGGGAAACCAATCGGGTTGGAGCGGACAACAACCGATCGAGCTGATCGAGCCGCACAACGCCCTGGCCATCAACGGGCCATTCGGCAATGCTCCAGCCCAGGGCTTCGAGTTGGTGCGCTGCAGCGACCACCGCCGGATGCTCCACCGCAGAAATCACCAACCGTCCCGGGACAAGACCAGCGGCACTGCCGAGCAAGGCAAGGTGCACGGATTCCGTCGCCCCTGAGGTGACGATCAACTGGTCAGGATTGACAGCGAAGCGCTCGGCGATGCGCCAGCGGGCCCGCTCCAAAGCTTCCGCTGCTGCCAACCCAACCCCATGGAGGCTGCTGGGGTTCGCCCAGGCCGTCTGCTGCATCTTCTGCATCACCGCGATCACCGCCGGCAGGAGCGGTGTCGTGGCAGCAGCATCCAGATAGAGCTCAGGGCGTTCCACGCTCGAACCGTGCCTTGGTGCGCTGCTCCAGGGACTCACTGGCGAGATTGAGCATCGAGTCCAAGGAGGTGTTGCTCAGAAATTTCTGCACCTGCTCCAGGGCGGCCGCTTCGTCCTCTGGACTCGCTGCTGGCGTGTCATCTGTGGTGGCTGAGGGATTGGTCATGTCCTGGTTGATAGAAATGTCCTGGGGTTCCACAGCAAACAGTCCAGGCACCAACTCCGGCGTCAGCACCCCGTCAAACACCGCTTCGGCGGGTCCCGTCATCAGCACGGAACCGGTGCGATCACGCCACTCAATCATCAGCGGACCGCCGGGCAGCACCACCTCGGCGCAGTCATCGGCGAGCCCCAGCAGCACCGCCGCCACAAGGGTGGCGCAGGCACCGGTGCCGCAGGCCAATGTCGGGCCAGCACCTCGTTCCCAGACCCGGATCTCCAGCCGCTCACGGCTGTGCACCTGGAGGAAATGAACGTTGGTCTTGGCCGGGAAGGCCGGATGGACCTCCAGAGCAGCACCCCAGGCATCAAAGGGAATGCTGGCCAGGTCGTCGACGGGCACCACCACATGGGGATTGCCCATGCCAACGGCCGCCACCTTCAGTTGTTCTCCCTCCAGCAGCAGCACCCCCTGCGGCAGGCCGTCTTCGGGCATCAGGGTTGTGGGGATGCCCTCGGAGGTGAGGAAAGGGGGGCCCATGTCCACCCGCAACTGGCCATCGGCCATTAGTTCAGGGCGAATCATTCCCGCCAGGGTTTCGATGTCCCAGCGGCGGCCTGGGGCATCACCGTCGGTGTCGGCCAGGTAGCGGGCCAGGCAGCGAATGCCGTTGCCACACATTTCGGCCTCACTGCCATCGGCATTGAGAATCCGCATCCGCAGTTCTCCCTCCGCCTGAGGAGGCAGCGCCAGGATCAGGCCATCGCCACCAACGCCGAAGCGCCGATCACAGATGCGCCGCACCCAGGCGGGATCAGGATTGCTGATGGCATCGGGCAGTTGTCCCTGCCGGCCTTCAACGATCAGGAAGTCGTTGCCAAGTCCCTGATATTTACTGAACTGAAGCATTTGTTGATATAGCTGGGATTGGGGCGGTTTTGAGCGGTTGGTATCCGGCGCTTTTGGCCTTCAACAGATGGCGTGAATCGATTTCACGCATACCGGCTGTCGACTCGACCGCGCCGCTCAATCCGGTGGTGCATTCAGTTTAAAAAACCTTTGATACCAACCCTTCTGACCTTCCATACCAACTGATAGCTAAGAACGCAGCCAAGCACTGGTTCTGCAGCAGTTCCGGCAGGAGTGCTGCACGCAGTCTGTAGAACGCCCAAAGTGTTCGACGTCTGGTCGATAAATCAGCTGTCGTCGTCGCTCTTGTCTTCCGGCAACTCGGTGGATGCAGACGTCTTCTCCTTACTGCTGAAGATCACCTTTGCAATAACAAAGGCAATTGCAATGGCGCCCAGCAGAAAGCCAAGAAGCTCCATCGCTGATCAAGCTTCGATTTCAGCCTTCTCGTCAGCTTTATGAGGAACCTCGGTGGAGGTTTGCTCAGCTGTCTCGGCGTTGTGGTGACAGGCGTTGGCGCCGCCAACGAAAACCAGCACAGCCATGACCGCGGCGATCACCACCGCGGCACGGACGCGCAGGACGCCGTACGAAGCACTGATGTCAGCCGTGTTCAGGTGTTTCATGCCGGTGAAGCTAACGGCGTTTTGAACCAATAAGCGGGTCTTTTGATACAGGTCGGCTCAGACCCTTGAAACGGCCACCGTTATCGACGGATGAGAGATCGCTCTGAGAAGCCAAGAGACGTCTCGTCAGTAGTAGGCGATACCACTGAACAGACGTTCACGGAAGAATTTCCGGAAACTAAAACCTGTCCAAAAAGTCGCTGCAAAACCCGTCGCTAGCCCCCATATTTGGGATCCAGGCGGCAAACACGTATTACGTGGCACTGTCTAGGCAGCACCGGGAGAGCGACCTGGTGGCTGGCAGAAATAGCTCCCTTTGCATGAGCGATTGCCAGGGGGAGCTTTCTGCGCTCTTCAGATCTCTGAAAAGAGTTAGTGCATTTGCTACGAGCCCATGTATCGCAGCGAGCTTGTTCATGCGGATACCGCATCGCTCGGGGAGAACAGCGTTCTCCTCGCGGTTCCGTCGCCCCACATCTTTGATTCGGTGAAGGCTGTTGGAAGTCAGCTCCGCCGATAGAAGGGGCTGTTAGGCCGCCACTGGTTCGTGGATTCTGGGGACGATATGGGTCACCAGATCGGCCTTGATCCAACGGATCACACCGGAATCAACGTTTGCCACTTGAAAGAGGGTCGGGACCTTGGTGTTCCTTGCTCCACCTCCGACAAAAACAACATCACCCATCCACCAGTCACCGTTCTCTTCAACGATCACGGTCATCCCTGCTTTGACGTGCAGGAACAGTGGGTCGCGGTCAGGCCGTGCTGTGACGACCGAATGATCAACCGACATTCCACTTCTCTCGACGCGCCTCACTAGGTAAGCAGTAGTACAGGTGAACTGCAATGAGTAAAACCGACGATTGAGGTTCGGTTGACCCTCGCTAAAGCGAGCAGCTTTACCTGTCGCAACCCGCTTCGTTAAGCCACCCAAGGATATGTAACAAGCTGAACTTTTTGTCTCGGTTGAGCCAAACAGGACTCGATTTGCTGCCTATTCCTAAAGGGAGCAGGGATGCAGAGCATGAAAGCGACAAAACTCACCGCCGCCCCGCAGGGCTTTGAGTACTACAGGGTTTGCGACCAGGAAGGCGTCTGCCGCGTGGTCAGAGGCATGTGGGCAGCCAAGGAGCTCATAGAGGACAGGCCTGACCTGACCGCCACTAGGACAAAGCTCTACCCAGC